>Ga0310691_10002244_pt1 | contig 26273 bp, 22 predicted proteins | sample 176DNAGHGlowgp2_FD_203887 | JGI IMG/M metagenome (GOLD analysis project Ga0310691, IMG submission 203887) | Sheep rumen microbial communities from Palmerston North, Manawatu-Wanganui, New Zealand - 1766 DNA GHGlow gp2 (v2) (version 2) | ecosystem: Host-associated > Mammals > Digestive system >... | reverse complement strand
GGATTGGGTGGAAAAGCCGTAACTCTCCATACAACCGATTTCCCTCTGATTTACTATTCATCACGCTTGCCATATCTTCTTAATTGTAAACGCTTTTATTGCTTTTGTTATTTGCTGATGCATTCTTATTTCATGCATCTTTTCCCTGCTTGCGATACTCGCTGGGCGTCATGCGGGAAAAGATTCTTAATGGTTCGTTTCATAACGTCTTTGTTTTTTATTTATTAATTTATACTTGTTGTTTATACCTTATTATATATTATATACTGACTGCTGACACCAACGGGCACTGAGCCTGCACGCTCCGGGCGCAGGCTGCAACGCAAACCGCCGAGGCATCGTTCATGATGTCTCGGCGGCAGATATTCGGATAGAATGGTGGGGGCTACTCGTGCATAATTGATTTCACGTCGCTCATTACCAGTTCATAGGCCTCTTCAGGGGTATAGAACTCCTTGTCGAGTGGCAGCTGCTCGTAACTTTTGCCCTCATAGAGGGTCTTGTCGGTGTAGTCGATTCCTTTCATATCCCTGTTTTATTATAACTGGGTGCAAAGATAATGCAATAATTCGAATTATCCAAATATTTGCCGTTGTTTCAGTAAGTCAAAGAACGCTTTTATAGCCTTTATTATTTGCTGATGCATTCTTATTTCATGCATCTTTTCCTTGCTTAAGATACTCGCTGGGGGCCTTGCCGAATTGGCGCTTGAAGGCGCGGGTGAAGGTGGGCAGGTCGTGTAGCTTTTTTGCTTCAGGGCACTGGATCGTAGCCGGAGCCGCCCCAGGGGTGGCAGCGCAGGATGCGGCGCACGGCGAGGTAGAGTCCTCGGAAGGGGCCGTGCTTCTCGATGGCCTCGCGGGCATATTGCGAGCAGGTGGGTGTGAAGCGGCAGCAGGAGGGCGTGAAGGGGGTGATGAACTGCTGGTAGAATAGGATGGGCAGCAGCAGCAGCCACTTCAATGGCCAACAGATGATATGCCAAAGACGCTGCACGGTAGGATTATGGTTTCTGTGGGTTCAACTGTTTGGCGATGCGCTGCAGCAGGCTGACAACCCGGTGGTCTACGTCGTCGGAAGGGAAATGGTTGTCGGACTGCCAGATGAAGGCTATGGCCACCGACTGCCCTTCGGGCACGTTTGCTGCCAGCATCGACTTGTTCTTGCGGAATGCCTCGCGCAGCTGCCGCTTGACACGGTTGCGGTCGACGGCGTGCTTGAAGCGGCGCTTTGGCACGCTGAGCAGCAGCTGCACTGGTGTGTGGGGCTTGCCCTGCGGAGCCATGGCGTGCATGGCATAGACGGCACGCAACGGGAAAGCGGTCAGTGAATGACTCTGACCGCTTGTGAATAGCTCATCAATCAGCTTCTGGCTGATGATGCGCTCACTTTTGGAAAACCCCTTTTCTTTCAATTCCGTAGGTTCAAAAAAGGCTCCGTGGCCGTGGGCTGCCGGTGGCTCAGTCTTCGTCCTGCATGAGCAGGTAGTGCTGCAGGGCTCCCGTCATTGAAGGATATTTCTCCGTGGGTGCTTCGAGGTCGAGGCGCAGCCCGGCATCTTGTGCGGCTTTGGCGGTGGCGGGTCCGAAGGTGGCAATGGCAATCTTACCCTGGTCGAAGTTGGGGAAGTTCTTCGTCAGCGACTCAATGCCTGAGGGGCTGAAGAACACCAGCATGTCGTAGTCGAAATGGTCTATCTCCTCTTGGGTGAAGTCGTTGCTCACCGTCTTATACATCACGCACTCCTTGTGCTGCAGCTTCTTTGAGTCGAGGAGCTGGGTGAGCGAGTCGTTGTGGACGTCGCTCATGGGCACAAGGTAGCGCTCGGCCTTGTGCTTCACCATCGACGGCAGGAGGTCGTCAACGCGGCCGGTGGTTCCGAAGAACACCTTGCGCTTGCGGTATTGCACGTATTTCTGAATATACAGGGCAATGGTCTCAGTGACACAGAAGTACTTCATGTCCTCGGGGATGGCAACGCGCATCTCCTTGGCCAGGGTGAAGAAATGGTCGATGGCGTGGCGGGAGGTGAACACGATGGCCGTGTAGTCGAGTATGCTCACTTTCTGAGCTCGGAACTCACGGGCTGTCAGTCCTTCAACCTTGATGAAGGGGCGGAAGACGAGCTCTACCCCGAACCGTTCTGCAATATCAAAATAGGGCGACTTTTCGCTCGTAGGCTTTGGCTGCGAAACCAAAATCTTTTTAATCATTTCTCTGTACTAAAAAATTACTTTCAACAAATTGACCAATGCCAGCCACACGCCCAAGAAAGCGAGCAGCGGCGCTGCTTCAAGGGCACAAAAGTACAAAAAAATTTGCATATAACGTTTGTTTTGTTTGAAAAAGATGGCCCAACACTTGTAAAATGTCAATAATTTGTTCAAAAAGAGAATAATACTGTAATAAATAACCGCTTTCCCCATGCTTAAGTCAAAATAGGCGAGTAGGAAAACCAGTGGCAGCAAAAGGAGGCCTTCGAGGGCGGTGATGAAGAGGAAAGCGTGGTTCCACTGTAATCTTTTTTTACTTCCGAAGAAAATGCTGTTCACTACTCCGTAGAGCATCCACTTCACGGCAAAGTAGGCCAGGAAGAGGATGGAGAAGAGCGCCGTCACCAAGGCATGGCTTTCGATGGCGAAGGCGGGCGTGATGCGCTCCACGGCATAGTTGTGTGCCGCGAAGCCCAGCATCAGGCAGTCGACGGCTACCAGCAGCACGAGCACCGCGGGGTAGGTGGTGGGTGTCTCGCTGCTGTCGCCGTGGTTGCTTCGGAAGAAGGTCTTGGCCTGCCGGGAGAGGATTTGCGACGAGCGTGCCACCGCCATGATGACGACCACCAGCGAGATGAGCAGCATCAGGGTGAGGGTGTCGTCGTACTGGACGTTGTAGGGCAGCGGCGTGCCCGGCTCACCGTCCTTCACTACGATGGGGTAGTTCAGGGTGGTGCCTTCCCTGTCGGGCAGTTGCCAGTAGTGGAAAGCCGAGTCAGAGTCCGAATGTGCGTTTGATATCGTCCACACGGTCTAGTTTCTCCCAGGTAAAGAGTTCTATGTCCATGGTTTTCGTCTCGTGGTAGTGGCTGCTGAAGGTTTTCTGCACCACCTTTGGCTCGCGGCCCATGTGTCCGTAGGCTGCCGTCTCAAGGTACATGGGCTGTCGCAGCTTCAGTGCCTGCTCAATGGCTTTCGGCCGGAGGTCGAAGAGCTGTTCTATTTTGTGGGCTATCTCGCCGTCGCTCATCTTCACGTGCGCGCGCCCGTAGGTGTTTACATATATATTCATGGGCCGTGCCACGCCGATGGCGTAGGCCACCTGCACGAGCATCTCGTCGCTGACGCCAGCAGCCACCATGTTCTTGGCTATGTGGCGGGCGGCGTAGGCAGCCGAGCGGTCCACCTTCGACGAGTCTTTGCCTGAGAAGGCTCCGCCTCCGTGTGCTCCCTTGCCGCCGTAGGTGTCGACAATGATTTTGCGTCCTGTCAGTCCGGTGTCGCCGTGGGGGCCTCCGATGACGAACTTCCCCGTGGGGTTGACATAGTACTTGATGTCGGGTCCGAAGAGGGCGAGCACCTTCTCCGAGTGTATCTGCTCCTTCACGCGGGGTATGAGTATGCCAATGACGTCCTCGCGTATGCGCTGCTGCATGGCTTCGTCGGTGTCGAAGGGGTCGTGCTGTGTCGACACGACGATGGTGTCGATGCGCTGGGGTATACCTTCGTCGCTGTATTCCACCGTCACTTGGCTCTTCGCGTCGGGGCGGAGGTAGGTCATCACCTTCCCCTCCTTGCGTATGTCGGCCAGGGTGCGCATGAGCAGGTGTGCCAGGTCGAGCGACACGGGCATGAGGCTCTCCGTCTCGTTGGTGGCATAGCCGAACATCATGCCCTGGTCGCCGGCTCCCTGGTCGAGGCCGTTGTCCACGCCTCTGCTGATGTCGGCACTCTGCTCGTGGATGGCGGTGAGTATGCCGCAGGAGTTGCCGTCGAATTGGTATTCGGCCTTTGTGTAGCCGATGCGCTTGATGGTGTTGCGGGCGACGGTCTGCAGGTCGATATAGACATCGCTGCGCACCTCGCCCATGATGACCACCTGTCCTGTGGTGGCGAAGGTCTCAATGGCACAGCGGGCCTTCGGGTCGTAGGCGAGAAACTGGTCGAGGAGGGCGTCGCTGATTTGGTCGCACACTTTGTCGGGATGCCCTTCCGATACTGACTCTGATGAAAACAAATAGGCCATGATGTGATTTTCGGTTTACGTTTTTTTATTTGTTATTATCGATTAAATATCCGCAACAGGGCGAGCCCTGCTGCGGATAGCTATGACGCATGTCCTTCGTTAGAAGTCCATGTGGTCGAGGGTGTCGCTGAAGTCCTTCGGCTCGCGGTTCTGCTGCGGGTCGCGGTACTCGTCGTCGTGTCGGCGCTCGGGGCGTGGCTGACGGCGGTCGCCACGGTCGCCACGGTCGCCACGGTCCTGGCGTGGCTGTCGGCGGTCGCCACGGTCTCCGCGCTCCTGCCGGTCTCCGCGCTCGCGGCGTGCGGGTCGCTCAATGTAGCCCTCGGGCTTGGGTATGAGCACGCGGTGGCTCAGCTTGTACTTACCCGTCTTCGGGTCTATTTCCAAGAGTTTGACGGTAATCTTGTCGCCCTCCTTGATGCCGGCTTCCTCCACTGTCTCCAGGCGCTTCCAGTCAATCTCGCTGATGTGGAGCAGGCCGTCCTTGCCCGGCATGATTTCCACGAAGCAGCCGTAAGGCATGATGGAGCGCACGGTGCCTTCGTAGACCTCGCCCACTTCGGGCACGGCGACGATGGCGCGTATCTTGTGGATGGCGGCGTCGATGCTCTCTTTGTTCGGGCCGCTGACCTGCACGTGGCCGACGCCGTCGGCCTCGTCGATGGTGATGACGGTGTTGGTGTCTTCCTGCATCTGCTGGATGATCTTTCCGCCCGGGCCAATGACGGCTCCGATGAACTCCTTCGGAATGTCGAAGGCTTCGATGCGTGGCACCTGGGGCTTCAGCTCCGGGCGTGGCGCTGCGATGGTGTCGGTGAGGCACTTCAGGATGTGCTCACGTCCGGCCTTGGCCTGCATGAGTGCTTTCTCGAGGATGTCGAACGAGAGTCCGTCGCACTTGATGTCCATCTGCGTGGCGGTGAGTCCGTCCTTCGTGCCGGTGGTCTTGAAGTCCATGTCGCCGAGGTGGTCCTCGTCGCCGAGGATGTCGCTGAGCACGGCATACTTGTCTTCACCGGGGTTCTTGATGAGTCCCATGGCAATGCCGCTGACGGGCTTCTTCATGGGCACGCCGGCATCCATCAGCGCCAGTGTTCCGGCGCATACGGTGGCCATCGACGAGGAGCCGTTGCTCTCGAGGATCTGGCTCACCAGGCGCACGGTGTAGGGGAAGTCGGCGGGAATCTGGCCTTTCAGTCCGCGCCAAGCCAGGTGTCCGTGGCCAATCTCTCGGCGTCCGACGCCGCGCTGTGCCTTTGCCTCGCCCGTGCAGAACGGTGGGAAGTTGTAGTGCAGCAGGAAGCGCATGTAGCTCTTGTCGAGCACGTCGTCGACGAGCTTCTCGTCGAGCTTCGTGCCGAGTGTGCAGGTAGAGAGGCTCTGCGTCTCGCCACGGGTGAAAATGGCGCTGCCGTGAGGCATGGGCAGTGGGCTCACCTCGCACCAGATGGGGCGTATGTCGGTGGGCTTACGTCCGTCGAGACGGATGCCCTCGTCGAGTATGCAGCGGCGCATGGCGTCGCGCTCCACGTCGTGGTAGTAGCGGTCCATCATGGCGGAGTATTCTTCGTCGGAGATGGCAGGTTCGGCAGGTGTGGTAGGTTCGGTGGGTGTGGTAGCTGCGCGCTCAGCGAAGAACTTCTCCTTGAAGTCTTCGAGCAGTTTCTCGAAGGCATCGGCGCGGTCTTGCTTGGGCAGGGCCTGCTTGGTGATGTCGTAGGCCGGCTGGTAGAGTTCCTTGCTCATGCGTTGGCGCAGCTCCTCGTCGTTCACCTCATGGCAGTATTCGCGCTTGACGTCCTTGCCCAGCTCCTTCGACAGCTCCTGCTGCAGGAGGCACATGGGCTTGATGGCCTCCATGGCAGCCTTCAGTGCTCCGAGCAAGTCCTGCTCGCTCACCTCCTTCATCTCGCCCTCCACCATCATGATGTTCTCAGCCGATGCACCTACCATGATGTCCATGTCGGCCTCCTTCATCTGGTTGAAGGTGGGGTTGATGACATACTGTCCGCCCACGCGGGCCACGCGCACCTCACTGATGGGGCACTCGAAGGGAATATCTGAACATGCCAGTGCTGCCGATGCGGCAAAGCCGGCCAATGCGTCGGGCTGGTCTACGCCGTCGGCACTGAGCAGCATGACATTGACGTAAACTTCGGCGTGATAGTTGCCGGGGAAGAGGGGGCGCAGCACGCGGTCTACGAGGCGCGACGTGAGAATCTCGTTGTCAGAAGCCTTGCCCTCGCGCTTGGTGAATCCGCCGGGGAATCGGCCGGCAGCGCTGTACTGCTCGCGATAGTCTACCTGCAGCGGCATGAAGTCGGTTCCGGGAACGGCATCCTTTGCCGCACACACCGTGGCCAGCAGCACGGTGTTGTTCATCCGCAGCACTACGCTGCCGTCGGCCTGCTTCGCCACTTTCCCGGTTTCAATGGTGATGGTCCTTCCATCAGCCAGTTGAAGGGTCTTTGTAATTACGTTCATCTTGATAATAAAAACATCTAAAATAAATAAAAGTGCGCACTTCTTGCGCAAAACGTCGTGCAAAGGTACACAATATCATATAAATAAAAGAATAAAGCTAAAAGTTTTTTGTTTTTTTTGGTTTTTTGCCCGCTAATTTGTACCTTTGCAATCGCTTAAAATGAAATAGGATATGAAGAAACTTGCATATATCTTGTTGGCGGTGCTGGCACTGTCGGCCTGCCAGAAGGAGCGGACATTCACCGTCGAGGGCACCATCGAGGGTGCCCAGGACTCCACGCTCTATCTCTACAACCGGTCGTTGTCGGGCATCGTGCTCGTCGACTCCGCCAAGCTCGGCTCCGACGGCCGTTTCAGCTTCACCCACGCCGCCCCCACGGGTCCCGACCTCTATGTGCTGAACATCTTCAACCAAGTCATCAACCTGGCCATCGATTCCACTGAGACGGTGACCATTGCCGCCCGCATGCCCGACATGTCGCAGAACTACAGCGTCAGCGGCAGCGAGGAGTGCGAGAAAATCCGCATCCTGGCCCGCAAGCACAGCGAGCTGCAGGACCGCGTCTTCAAGCTCGAGCAGAACACCGCCCTCATGGGCGCGCCCATGGTCGACTCGCTCTCCCGTCTGCTGCGTCAGTACAAGGACAGCGTCATTCTCGACTACATCTTCCAGGCCCCGCAGAGCGGCTATGCCTATTTCGCCTTGTCGCAGACGCTGAGCCACCTCTACTGGCCCACCTCCACCATCTTCCAGATGAGCGACAGCCTCGATGGCCGTGCCTTCCGCGCCGTGGCCACCTGCTGGAAGGAGTACTACCCTGAGTCGGAGCGTGCCCAGCAGTTCTACAACATGGTCGAGCGCGACATCAACAGCGGGCGCATAGCAGCAGCACGGCGGCAGCGCATGGCAGAGGAGGAGCGCGTCGTCGTAACCGACCTCATCGACCTCTCGCTGCCCGACCTCTACGGCCGCCAGCGCACCCTCTCCGAGCTGCGGGGCCAGGTGGTGTTGCTCGACTTCCACCTCTTCGCCGCCCCGGAGTCGGGCGAGCGCATCCTCAAGCTGCGCGACCTCTACGCGAAATACCACGACCGGGGCCTGGAGATCTACCAGGTGAGCATCGACCAGGACCAGCACCTCTGGAAGCAGGCCGTCGAAGCCCTGCCCTGGGTGACCGTCTACGACCCCGCCGGCGAGTCCTGCCTGCGCTACAATGTGCAGGCGGTGCCGGAGTTCTTCCTCATCGACCGCAACAATGCCCTGCAGAAGCGCTCATCGCAGATGAACGACCTGGAGCAGGAGATTGCGCGTCTGTTGTAAAACAAATCTCTGCCCGCCTGTGACCATGAGAAAAGCCTACGCCCTCCTCACTGCCGCCTTCCTGGCGCTGCTGCCCGCCTTGTTGCCCGCCCAGTCCTTCTACGTCTGCGAGGGCCCGCAGACCACGACTACCCGCCAGCTCGACTTCACCGATGGCTCCCTCTCCACGTCGGCCCCCGACAGCATCACCCTCGCCATTCCCCAGGGCCAGCGCTTCGTGGGCGGCGACCTCTCGCTGCTGCCCACCTACGAGGAGCACGGCGCCCGCTACTACGACCGGCAGGGCCAGCCCGTGACCGACCTGCTCGCCTTCCTTCAGGAGCAAGGATGGAACGCCGTGCGCCTGCGCCTCTTCGTCGACCCCTCGCAGGCCTCTGCCACCGACCGCGGGCAGGGGGTTCGCCAGAGCCTCGACTATGTGGTGCCCCTGGCGCGCCGCATCAAGGAGGCCGGCATGCTGCTCATGCTCGACTTCCACTACAGCGATTCCTGGGCCGACCCCTCGAAGCAGTGGACGCCGGCCAGCTGGCAGGGCTTCGCCGACGAGCAGCTGGCCTCGAAGGTCTACGACTACACCCGCGAGTGCCTCCACCGCCTGAACGCCGAGGGGGCCTCGCCCGACTTCATCCAGACGGGCAACGAGATCAGCTACGGCATGCTCTGGGGCCCTGAGGGCACCACCCTGAACCGCTGCTACCAGGGCAGCACCGACGGTTGGCAGCGCTTCGGCCTGCTGCTGCGCCAGGCTGTGCGGGCCTGCCGCGAGGAGTGCCCGCGCGCCAGCATCGTCATCCACACCGAGCGCGCACAGCAGCCCTCAGTGCTGAAGCATTTCTACCAGCAGATGGAGCAGCTCGGCGTTGACTACGACATCATCGGACTGTCCTACTACCCCTACTACCACGGCACCCTGACTACCCTCAGCACCACGCTCGCCATGCTCGAGCGCGACTTTGCCGGCCGCCAGGTGATGATTGTCGAGACGGGCTGCGCCTACCACTACCGCGTGGGCGACGACGACACCGGCTACCCCCTCACCTACGAGGGGCAGCGGCAGTTTACCGCCGACCTCGTCGGCACCCTCCGCCGCCACACGGCCGTCAGCGGCCTCTTCTGGTGGTTTCCCGAAGCCAACGAGTACGGCCTCGACTGGAACACGCAGCGGGTGACCGACAACTGGTACAACGCCGGCCTCTTCGACAACGAGACGGGGCGCGCCCTGCCGGCACTCTACGAGCTGAGCGCCTTTAAATGAAGACTGCTAATAATAACTCATTAACTAACTAATTAAAACTTTGACCTATGAAGAGATTATTTACACTGACCACCGTTGCGCTGCTGGCCATCGGCACAGCCTGTGCACAGGGCTACCGCCGTTGGGACTTCACCAACTGGAGCGCCCAGACCGTGAGCAACCTCAAGGCCGATGCCGCCGCCAGCTCGCTCGAGGGCTGGAGCGACATTGAGAAGGCTGCCGACGCCGGCGAGGGCAAGACAGCCCCCGATGCCACTGCCGGCAAGTGCTTCTGGCTCACCGACCCCGACGGCGGCACGCTGAAAGCCAACGGCGTCACCATCGCCGAGACCGAGGGCCTCGTCTTCAACAGCGGCTACACCAACCGCCGCTCGCTGGCCATCGCCGTCGACTACGGCGCCACGACGCTCGGCGACTACGGCGGCCCGCAGTACCTCTGGCTGGGAGGCAAGACGCAGAACTGCTTCACCATTCCCAGTGTGCGCGTAGGACAGCGCATCAGCATCACCCTCGAATCGCATAAGCCCACCGAGGCCCGTGGCATAGAGCTGTACGTGGGCACCATCAGCGACGACAACAAGCTCGGCGAGAGCTGCACGCCCACCACCATTGAGACCTTCGTGTGGGAAGAGGGATGGACGCTGCCCGCCGGCATGGAACCCACGGAGACCGTCGACATTGTCGTGCGCAACACCAACGGCTGCCACCTCTACAACATTGAGGTGGGCGACAACTCGCAGCGCGCCAAGGTGGCATTCCTCTATGGCGGCGACCTCAGCACCGACCAGGCCTACATGATGGTGAGCGGCGTGCCCGACTACACGGTTGAGGCCGTCGAGGCCAACGGCCCGCTGACCATGAGCCTTGCCGAGCAGTACGACGCCATCGTCATCAGCTCCACCGTCACCAATGCCGAGGCCATCAGCTCGCTGAACACCATCTCGCCCTTCGTGCCCACGCTCTGCCTCAACCCCGCCGTCTACGAGGCTTGGGGAGTAGGCCAGGCCACTGACGCCGGCACCAACTTCGCCATTGTGAAGAACAGCAGCAGCACCCTCTTCCGCGGGCTCACCGAAGACCAGCTCGTGGCCGACCCCGACACCGAGGCCCTCGTGCTCGTACTGGCTAACAGCCTGAGCTTCCAGGGTGTCACCCTCGCCGGGCGCTTCGCCAACGACCAGGTCATCGCCACTGCCATGGGCAACGACGACCTCGTGGCCATCCACCAGCACAACATGAGCCACAACGGCTATATCTACATTCCCTACACCCAGGAGCTGATGGCCGATGCCGTGGCCGACAACATTCTCAACAACGCCGTCGTGACACTGGCCAACACCAAGGCCGACATCAGCCAGGCTCCCGCTCCCACCATTGCCCTTGACTACCACAACCAGCGCACCACCGTGAGCATCAAGAGCGGCGTGGCCGAGGCCGAAATCTTCTATACCACCGACGGCTCGCAGCCCACGGAGCAGAGCCAGCGCTACACCGAGCCTTTCACCCTCGATGCCGAGGCCACCGTCAAGGCTGTCGTCCGCGGCGACGGCTACCTCTTGAGCGAAGTGGCCGAGCAGGCCGTAGACCTGCGCAGCCAGCTCCAGGCTCCCCTCGTCGACATCGACCAGCAGGACGGCAAGACCATCGTGAGCATCAGCGCCACCGAGAACCTCGCCGACATGAGCATCTACTACAACTTCTCAGGCTCTGCCGACAGGGCGAAGTCGTCGCTCTACACCGAGCCCTTCGAGGTGACGCGCCCGCGCACCGTCGTCTACGCCTTCACCGCCGCCAACGGATATGTAGACTCCGAGCTGGCCACGAAGGATGTGCCCGTGAGCAACCCGAAGGTGCGCATCGACGTGCTTGCCCACATGGATGCCAACTCCACGGAGTATAACGGAGGCAGCACCTCTACGGCCTACTACTTCTCCTGGGGCAAGAACAAGAGCGGCGAAAACGGATACTTCTACTACAACCCCGAAACGGTTGAAGAGACCGTCGTCGTCGACGACGAGGGCAACGAGACCGTAGAGACCGTCTACAAAGACCTCAACCCCGAGGAGGAGAAGGACTTCGGCAACGGATGGATGGTGCGCTCGCGCGGACAGCTCGTCGTCTGGGAGAACCAGACCACCGGCACCGACTTCGGCAACAGCAACGCCTACAACTTCGCCACCGTCAATGACGAGAACCCCTACTTCCCCGCCACCCGCAGCTACATCAACCTGGCCGACAAGAACACGCAGCCCAGCGGTGTAGACTTCCCCTACAACGCCTACATCGTCACCACGAAGAAGTACCAGGGTCCCTTCGACATCGTGGCCAACATCGGCAGCATCACCAAGCCCGAAAACCCCGGCACCCACCACATCCTCCTGCAGACCTCGACCGACGGCTACACCTGGGAGAGCCAGTGGCAGACGGTGGGCGACACCGTCGTCATCAGCAACAGCCCACGCCTGACCCGCAACTTCACCCGCAGCTACGAGGGCACCGACGAGGTCTACGTCCGAGCATACCTCTGTGCCAACAACTCGAAGGTGGGCTTCTACGACATCTACATTGCCAACGAGGGTGAGCAGTCGAAGCAGCTCCTCACCGGCATCAAGGAGCTGACGGCAGCACAGCCGGCCGACAGCCGCAGCGCCGCCATCTACGACCTGCAGGGCCGCCGCCTCAGCGCACGCCCAGCCCACGGCATCTACATCCAGAACGGAAGGAAGTACGTGGTGAAGTAGCCGTTGGCTATCGTTACCAGTAACTCTTCACAGATTGCGCAGATCCATCAGCGATGGTCTGCGCAATTTGTGTTAGGCTATATAACTGGTGGTTATTATACCGCTTTGCAGTAGGAGGCACTGCAATTGCACCTGCTTGCACCGCTTGCACCTACACCTGATTATCAGTCAGTTACGTTGCACCGCTACTTGCACCACTACTTGCACCGCAAGTTGCACCGCCCGCCTCAGCACTCCTCGTGCAGAGACCCTGCGCCAGAAGGTACATAGTTGGACAAACGTAAAGATTATTTACTCCAAGTGCCAGTTTTTTTCCAAAAGGCGTGCGTTTTTTTCCAAAAGGCGTGCGTATTTTTTCCTAAACTGCCTCCTTGCGAAAACAGTCAGTCTGACATTTGGCGAAAGGTGCAAGCGGTGCAAGTGGTGCAAGCAGTAGAAACTAAGGAGTACTGCAAGCTAATTACTTGCACTGATGCCGCAAAGATACAACAATTAATCTGAACCACCACGAGATAACGGGAAAGACACTCCTGCAACAAGAATCCTTCACCGAAAGGAGCTAAGCCACAGGGCGTTAGGCCGTCGGTGAAGGATTTCACTTTGTTACTCTTCCGATTTAGTAATCAGGCATGGTCAGCGTGCGGCGTGTCGCACGCTGGTGGGGGTCCGTTGGTCGGAGCGTATTTCGCGGGCGGCGGCATGGTCGTCGAAGTCTACGGGGCGCAGCGTGAAGTCGGGGGTGTTGAAGGAGTAGAGGCTGGCGTCGTAGTAGCGGCGGGGGTTCTGCTGGGGCAGGAGGAAGGGCTTCGTGGCCGTGCCGTCGGGGTGGATGGAGCCGATGTAGAGGTGGCTGTAGAGGCCGTCGGCACGGCGGCTGGTGAACACCACCCAGCGGCTGTCGCGCGACCAGTTGTGGAAGCTGTCGGCACGCGGGCTGTTCAGCTCGTCGAGGGGTCGTGCCTCCATGGTTGTGAGGTCGAGGAGCCACTGGTCGCTCTCCTCGTGCCAGATGCTGAAGTAGCCGTAGTCGCTGAGGGTGAAGAGCAGGTGGCGGCCGTCGTAGGAGGGCCGTGGCCAGGTGACGCTCTTACCCAGCGAGCGTGCGTCGAAGAGGGTGTCTACCTGCTGCCCGAAGGTGCCGCTGTCGGGGTCGAAGCTGATGGCGCAGAGGTTGTACTGCTCGTCGCGGAAGTGGGCGGGGTAGTCCTGCTGCAGGCAGGTGAGGAAGTAGAGCGTGCGGCCGTCGGGCGAGAAGGTGGGCGTGTTCTCCGACCACTGGGGGGTGCTGATGAGCGTGTCGGTGATAATCTCGTGCCGCTGCGGGTCGTAGACGAAGATGTCGCTCTTGAGGTCGAACACCTCGATGCGCTCGTCCTTCACCACGTGGAAGGCCTGGCGCGTCTGGTTGGTGGAGAAGGCGCAGTAGCGTCCTGAAGGGTGCCAGTAGGGGTAGACCATGGAGCCTCCGAGCTGGTCGTTGTTGGCCTGGAGCAGCTCGCGGTGGCCGTCTTGCTGGATGAGGGTGGCTCCGTTGGGTCCGCGCACGTGGAAGACGAAGCGCGAGGGGTCGGTCTGCCAGGCACTGTGGCAGTTGACGCACATGCCCGGCACATGGGTGTTCTCGATGATGGCCGTCTCGGTGAAGTCGGCCAGGCAGCGCTGGTAGAGGCCCATGTGGCTGAACACCTCGTAGCCCGGGGCCACGCGCCGATAGGTGAGTCCCCAGGCGTCGAGGCTGTCGGCGCTGACATGGATGGCGAACTGCTGCCACTGCTGCCACCGGCCGTCGCGGCGGGCACTGACGGTGACGGCGAGGTCGGCCCCACGGTTCTGGCTGAGCAGGGCGTGCCACTCGTCGCAGTCGAACTGTGCGCACTCGTCGTCGTTGGCCATCAGCTCGCCGCCCTTCGCGCCCCGCACGACGACGTCGATGCGGTCGTAGCCGTCGGCGGCCATGCCGAAGTTCAGCGGCGCGATGCCCACGGGGATGGTGACATCGACGTAGTCGGGAAAGATTTCGGGCACCGAGGCCACGGCAGAGACATCGGTGGGGCGCTGGCTGCAGCCCGCAACGGCGCAGAAGAGGGCCCAGACGGCCCAGAAAGCCATAAAGAGTCTGTTCATTGTTGTATTCCGGGTTGATGTGAGCGCACCACCTCGAGGTAGCGCTGATATTTAGCCTGGTCGCCCTCGAGGCGCGGCCAGAGTAGGAGGTACTGCCGGGCCATGTTGTTCGCTGGGTTGTGGAGGAAGAGCTGGCCGAAAATCTTGTCAAGCTCGCGCTCGCTGAAAAGGAAGTCGTCGGCCAGACGCAGACGGCGCAGGTGGCCGTAGACGGGGTGGGCGTCGATGGCGGCCTCGCCCTGGTCGAGGAGGGCCGCGGTCTGGGCAGCCCAGCGGCGGTAGAAGAGGGTCTTCGAGAGCAGCTTCAGGTATTTGCGCGCCACGGCATACTGGCCGTTGACGATGTTCGTCTCGGCCAGGCGGCGCACCACGCGCACGCTCTTGGCGTAGTTAGGCAGGGCCTCCATGGCCTCGAAGGCCAGGCGCTGCGCCGTGTTGACCAAGCCGAGGCGGAAGTAAATCTCGCCGGTGAGCTGTGTCGTGGCGAAGTTGCGCTCGAAGGTGGGCACCAGGCCCTGCGGGCCGTTCTGGAAGAACTGGGCGGCACGCTCGCCGAGCTGTCCCTCCATGGCCAAGGCGAGGTTGGTGGCGGCGACGCTCATAGGCAGGTCGGGCTGACGGGCCTCGGCCTTCTGGATGATGGCGCGCCACTGGCCCGTGCGCACAAGGTAGTCGTAGTCTATCAGCTCGTATTTCTTGGCCTCGAAGCCACGGGGAACGAACCAGATGCCGAAGGCCGCCACGACAAGGAAAGCGATGAGGCCACGGCTGGACACGGTTTTTATGATGAGGCCACGGCTGGACACGGTTTTCAACGGTTGCTGGAGGGCGGCGAGCAACACCACCGACAGGGGGATGACGACGAAGAGAAGGGGTAGCACCTGCGGCACGCGGTAGTAGTCGAGGCCGATGAAGAAGCTGGCGGGCGGGAAGGGCAGGCGCAGGGAGCAGATATGTGCCGTGAGCAGCACGGCGGCAATGGCCACGAGACCGGCGATGGCGGCGAGCCACCGCTGCGGCACGCTGAACGGCAGTACCGCCGCCATATAGAGAGCCGGCAGCAGGGCCATGGGGCCGATGAGCCAATAGAGCAGCGGTAGGCCGACGACAGCCACAGCCGCCAACAGCCACGGGCGGCGCAGCGACCTCAGCCCACAGCAGACAGCGAGGGCGAGGAGCAGGGCCACGGCATAGGTGAGAAGCACGTTCTCGTCGCCCATGGCGTGCCACAGCAGCACCACGGGCAGCAGGCTCAGCCCACGCAGACCCGTCAGCCGGGCGCACAGCAGATAGCCCCCCACAAACACGGCGGCAAGCACCAACGCTCCGAAGAGCGGGTTGTTGTAGAACTGAACGAGCAGCTCGGCCAGCCAGCGCGCCAGACCGCCGGGGAGCGCCAGACGCTGCGAGAGGTAGTCGCCGTCGAAGAGGAACAGCTGAAACTGTTCCTGGTAGGCCAGCGCATGGGGGTATGCCTTCCACCAGAAGAGGAACACCGCAAGGGCGAGCAGCAGCGGCGGGAGTAACTTATTCAATCGGCTCATTCGTGTCGGCATCGAAGGTCACTTCATGTCCGTCGGGGTACTGGCGGACGTAGGTCTTGGGATACAGCTGCGCGAGGAAGTCGCCCAGCACGGTGCCCTCCAGGTCGGAGGCCATGCGGCGCGTCAGCAGCTTGTAGTCGAGGAAGATGCTGTCGGCAGCGGCCTTGCGGCCCTCGCTGCGCAACTGCGACATCAGGGCCTGACGCTCCTCGGTAATCTGCTTCCAGTGCTCGAGGGAGTCATTCTGCGGCGTGCCGGTGGCACTGCTCTCGGCACCGATGACCACCTGCACGTCGCCCGGCTCAGTGACCACCAGGAGGGGCTGGATGCCCATGCGATAGTGGTAGTCAACGAGAATCTTAGCCATCATCAGCGTGTCGGGGGTGAACTCGAAACGACCGTCCTTGACCTCTACGCTGTCAACATACTCCGCCGTCTTTGGCCCATAGAGGGGGACGAGGAAGATTCTTTTGCCGTTGTACTGCTCGGAAATGGTTCCATGGATGCGGCTGCCGCTGTCAGCAGCAGATGTCTGCTTTCTGCAGCCAACTGCCAGAAGGGCCAGCAGCACAGCAGCGCATCCCCATAATAGTCTTTTTCTCATTATTCTTTATTCTTCATTCTTTATTCTTCATTCTTCATTCTTCATTCTTCATTCTTCATTCACTCCTCACTCCCACCTGCACGCGCTGGCCGCTCTCCACCTGCCGCTGTGCTTCGCCCACATCGAAGCTGACAGGCTCGCTGGTGAAGTCGGGCACGTTGTAGCTGTCGAACAGCTCCAGATAGTACTGGCGGGGGTTGCGCTGTGGCAGGAGGAAAGGCTTCGTGCAGCGGCCCTCGTCGTCGATGCTGCTGAGGAAGAGCTGGGCATACAGGCCGTCGGAGCGCTTCGAGGTGAAGACGAACCAGCGGCTGTTCGCGCTCCAGTTGTGGAAACTCTCGGTGTTGCCACTGTTCACCTCGTCGAGGGGGCGCGCCTGCAGCGTCTGCAGGTCCATGAGCCAGAGGTCGGCATCGCGCTGGAAGACGGGGAAGTTGCTGCGGTCGCTGACGGTGTACATCAGCCAGCGCCCGTCGTAGGAGGGGCGCACCTGGGTGGCACTGCGCCCAAGGGTGTCGGCATTAACAAGCGTGTCAACGCGCTCCCCAAAAAAACCATTAGCCCCATCCTCCCCATTAAGCCCATGAGTCCCATCCTCTCCAAAGAACTCCACCCTGCAAATGGAGCACTTCACCCGCTCGTACTCCGCCGGCACGCGGCAGGGGCGCGAGGTGCTGTAGTAGAGCCAGCGGCCGTCGGGTGAGAAGGCGGGGAAAATCTCCAGGTCGTCGGTCAGCAGCAGTGGCGAGAGGAGCAGCTCGTCGGTCTGGGCATCGAGCACGACGACGTCGCTGAACGTATGGTAGGCCTCGATGCGGTCTGCGGGGCCGGTGAAGAACGCCTGGTGGACGCTATTCACCGCATAGGCACAGTAGCGCCCGGAGGGATGCCAGTAGGCGTAGGAGCCGGCGGCTCGCGTGCTGTCGCTCTTGGTGTTCAGCCATCGCTGACGCCCCTCGCGCTGAACCATCGTACCGCCACCGTCGCCACGAATCTGGAGCGTCAGCTGCGCGGGATTGGTGGCGTTGGGCGTGTGGCAGTTGAAGCAGCGGCCGGGAAGGTCGCCCTCAGTGAGCAATGCCCGCTCGCGGAAGGAGTGCAGGTCGCGCTCGTAGATGCCAATGTTGCCGCCTACCTCGTAGCCGGGGGGAATGCGGCGGTAGGTAAGACCATAGTCGTCGAGGGGATAGCTGCTGACATGGATGGCGAAGTCGCGCCACTGCGTCCACTGGCCGTCCTTCTTCGTGCAGACGGTGACGACGAGGTCGGCACCCACGTTCTGACGGGTAAGGGCATTCCAGTCGTCGATGTCAAAGTCGGCCCAGTCGCCGGCGGCATGCAGCTCGCCACCCTTCTCACCACGGACAACAACGTCCATGCGGTCAATGCTGGCATCGGCGAAGTTGAAGCACAGCGGGGCAATGCCGGCGGGGATGGTGACATCGGCATAGTCGGGCCAGATGGCTGGCGGCAAGTCGCTCTTGGAGGCATCAACGGGACGCCCCCCGCAACCCCAAAAGGCCAAAATCGCCCATAAAGCCCATAAAAAAACCTTCATCGCTCACCTCCTTCCATCTTTCGCCGGATATACCGGCCGTAGGGCGTGTCGGGCACCTGACGGCTCTGCATGCAACCCACGGCATCCTGATAGGCCATGGGCATGACCTGATAGCCTCCATGCTGCTGAGCCCAGGGCAGCGCACCGATGAAGGTCTGGGCGTCGCCCTTGAGCAACAGCTGACCAAGGAAATACTCCAGGGCCATCGTGTTCGTCGGGTTCGTCTGGAAGAGGATGGCCAGCATCTTGTCTATCTCGCCATAGTTGTAGAGGAAATTGTCGCGGTAGCGCAGTTGGCGCTTCGCGGCAACCACCGACTGGAGGGCAGACCCTTGAGAGCTGCCGCGGTAGAAGAGCGTCTTGTCGAGCAGCGCCTGGTGCTTGCGCGCTATGCTGTCGTTGCCGTTGACAAGGAGGCACTCCACGATGCGCTGCTCCAGCCGACCGCTCTTGCGCGCATTGAGAATCGACTCCTCAAGGTCGCTGGCATAGCGCAGGCAGCTGTTCACCATGCCTAAACGCCAGAAAGCCTCCATCGTGGGCAGGTTGCTCACGTTGTCGCGAACCATAGGCATGATGAGGGCATCGTCGCCGCTCTGCCAGTAGTCAAACTGATGGTCGGCCAGCTGGCCCGTCATGGCCAGGGCCAGGTTGACGCTGTTCGACCAGAAAGGCGTGCGCACCTCGTGCTCCTTGGCACGGCGGAGCAGGTCGTCCCAGCGCTCGTAGCGGATATAGTAGTCTTGGCGCAGCAGCTCCCATTTGTCGGCATCCCAGCCGCTGAGGTCGGGGCCGTGATGAGGAATGCGGTAGTAGGTGGTCCACTGCGTGCCGACACTCCAGTAGAGGGCGGCCAACACAGGCAGCCACCACCACGGGCGCAAACGGCGCAGCAGCACAACGGCAGAAAGAAACAGCGTGGCGGCAACAGGCAGCGACACCAGCACATTCTCGTCGCCCATCAGCCAGAGGAAGAAGAGCGGCGGAAGCACAGAGAGAAACAACGGCAAAAAGGAGAGGAGCGACGGAAAAAAGGAAAGAGACGACGGAAAAAGGGAGGAAAAAGAGGAGCCTCCCCGTCGGGTATGGGCGAATGTCATTCGCCCCAAACGCTGCATGGCCACAAAAAGGGCGGCCATGAGCAGGGCGCCAAGCCACTCGATGCGGAAAAACTGCACGATGAACTCGCCCAGCCAGTCGGCCAAGCCGCCAGCCACCGACAGGCGCTGCCACAGATAGGACCAAGTCCAGAGAAACAGCTGATTCTGCTCCTGAAAGCTCAGCGCCTCAGGATGCCACTGCCACCAGAAAAGAAACACTCCTATGCCCAGGAGTGCCGACAGCAGAGCAGGGATGGACTTCATGGTTTTCACGGCTACCTTGTCTTTTGCGCGCAAAGGTACTATTTTTTCTCGGAAGAGCAAAAGAAATAAACCTTTTTCTTTTGCTTTTCGCTCACTTATTTGTACCTTTGCACACATCTTAGAAATAACTGACAACTATGAAGAAAACCTTACTTACCATCATCGTCGGCTGCGCTGCCACCATGGCTATGGCACAGCAGACGGCAAAGCCGGCCATCGCACGCGATGCCGACATCGAGAAAAAAATTGAGAAGACACTGGCAAAGATGACCCTCGACGAGAAAATCGGACAGATGCTGGAGCTGAACTTCGACATCATGGGCCGCTACGACCAGAACCGGCAATGGACGCTGAACGAGACGGTGCTCGACACCTGCCTCTCGAAATGGAAGGTGGGCAGCATACTCAACGCCCCGGGCACGAGGGCGCACACCGTCAGCCAGTGGCAGCAATGGATCAGGCTCATACAGGAGAAATCGATGAAGTACCTCGGAATACCCGACATCTACGGACTGGACCACAACCACGGCGTCACCTACACACAGGGGGGCACCCTCTTCCCGCAGCCCATCAACCTCGCAGCATCGTTCAACACCGAGCTGGCACGCACAGGAGCAGAGATTACCGCCTACGAGAGCCGCGCTGCAAACTGCCCGTGGGTCTACAACCCCGTGACAGACCTCGGACGCGACCCGCGCTGGAGCCGCATCTGGGAGAGCTTCGGCGAGGACCCCATCGTCAATGCGCGAATGGCGGAGGCAGAAATCAGGGGCTACCAGGGCGACGACCCCAACCACCTGGGGAAATATAATGTGGCGGCATGTATCAAGCACTACTTCGCCTACGGAGCACCATTCACAGGCAAAGACCGCACACCGGCATACCTCTCGCCGCAAATGCTCCGCGAAAAATATTTTGAACCCTTCAAGGCCGCTTTCCAGGCCGGGGCACTGACGCTGATGGTGAACTCGGGCAGCATCAACGGCATGCCCGTACACGCCAGCTATGAGTATCTCACAAAATGGGTGAAGGAAGACCTCGGGTGGGACGGCATGATCGTCACCGACTGGGCCGACATCAACAACCTCTTCCAGCGCGAACACGTGGCCAAAGACAAGAAAGATGCTATCCGACTGGCCATCAACGCAGGCGTAGACATGTCGATGGATCCCTACAGCGTAGACTTCTGCATACTGCTGAAAGAGCTGGTGCAGGAAGGAAAGGTGAGCCGCGAGCGCATAGACGATGCCGTGCGCCGAATACTCCGCGTGAAATATCGCCTCGGACTGTTCGACCAACCGAACACTGGCGGAAAGGGGTACGAGAAATTCGGATCACAGGAGCACGCCGAGAAGGCACTGCGTGCCGCAGAAGAGACCATCGTACTGCTGAAGAACGAGGGCGGCACACTGCCACTGGCCACGAAGAAAATTCTACTCACCGGGCCTAACGCCAACCAGATGCGCTGTCTCAACGGAGGATGGAGCTACACATGGCAAGGCTCCGGCGCAGAAGACTTGGCCGAGCAGTATAACACCATCTACGAAGCTCTGTGCAATAAGTTCGGAAAGGAGAGCATCACGCTGGAACAGGGGGTGACCTACAACGAGCGCGGACAGTACTGGGAGGAGAACAAACCAGAGATAGAGAAAGCCGTTGAGGCCGCAAAGGGGGTTGACGTCATCGTGGCTTGCATCGGCGAGAACAGCTACTGCGAGACTCCGGGCAACCTCACCGACCTGTGGCTCTCGGAAAACCAGCGTAACCTCGTCAAGGCACTGGCGAAGACGGGAAAGCCCATCATCCTCGTGCTCAACGAAGGGCGGCCACGACTCATCACCGACATTGAGCCGCTCTGCAAGGCAGTAGTACATGTGTTCCTGCCCGGCAACTACGGCGGCGACGCGCTGGCGAACCTGCTCGCCGGCGAGGCGAACTTCTCGGCGAAGATGCCATACACCTACCCAAGGGAGATAAACTCACTGGCAAACTACGACTACAAGGTCTCGGAAGAGGTGGGAACAATGGCCGGAGCCTATAATTACGACGCAAAGGTGAGTCTGTTGTGGCCCTTCGGCTACGGGCTGAGCTACACCACCTTCGCCTACAGCAACCTCAGGGTTGACAAAACGACATTCACAGCCAACGACGTGCTCACCGTCAGTGTAGACGTGAAGAACACCGGCAGCCGGGCAGGAAAGGAACCGGTGCTACTCTACACCAGCGATGTGGTGGCATCGCTGACACCCGACAACAAACGGCTGCGCGACTTCAAAAAGGTGGAACTGCAGCCTGGAGAACAGAAAACCGTCACCTTCTCACTGCCGGCGAAGAGCATGGCTTTCGTGGGCTTCGACGGCCGATGGACACTGGAGGAGGGCGACTTCATCATCCGCGTCGGAGGACAGCAGGTGAAAGTGGCCTGCACGGCCACGAAGATCTGGGACGAACCGAATATTTGACTGTAGGCTTTGACTTTAGACTTTAGGCTTTAGGTTTTGACTATAGACTTTAGACTTTAGGCTTTGACTATAGACTTTAGACTTTAGGTTTTGACTATAGACTTTAGACTTTAGGCTTTAGGTTTTGACTATAGACTTTAGACTTTGAGTATAGTTACATTCAGGTGCCACCACAGCCCTCAAAGGCATCAACTCCTTTCTTAGTTACAACGAAATCAGTCAGCAGGAAAAGAGTTACAAGAGCAAATGTTGACTCGTGAACAAGAGCTCCATCTTATAATGACTGTTCTGAAAAAAAACTCCCGACTTGGCAACAGGTCGGGAGGCTTTTTTCGTTGACCGCTTTACGACATTATCCACAGTAGCTGTCGCGGTTAAAATAGATAGACAGATGAATGGATAAATAGGTTAAAAATGCGAGGCAGGTGGAAAAGCCGAGCGCGTTTGACTCATGACCTTGCGTCCCTGAATGCCGCCATACGCAATTCCCTGGATGCCTTCAATGACCGCAGGATTCCACGCAGAATGATATCCTGCAATTGCCGCTTGTCAGATTTTGTCAGTTCCATCTTGTAAATATAAAAAATCACTTATGAAATCCAAATGCTCCGTTCTCATACTTCACGTCGCAATCTGGTTGCAAATTTACAAAACTTTTTCCGAATGGCATTCTTTCGGTATGATTTTCTGTGGAAAGACACAACAAAGTGGTCAACGGTACGGCCTTTATATAATATTAAGGTATCGCGGGAAACCGTGAGCCGACGGATGTCGTCGCGGGTTCCCGCTATTGCTATACAAAGTTATCATTTCACTAACTGTGAATCAAGCGCAATGAGTAGCGGTCCCACATGGGGTTGTTGTAACTACTGCCCGATTGTTCTATTACACAATCCACACTGGCATAATTCGTGGACAGGTAAAGGTAATAGTGAAAGTATTCGTTCCATCCCGCAGTAGCAGACCTTGAAAAGCTCCAGTATCGACCGCCTTGCATATAGTCGCCATTGTCATTATAAAAACCTGCCAAGGGTAGGAATATCTTGTTACCATTGATTTTGCTGGTGAACATATTGCCCTGAACCTTATTATAGGTAACCGTCTGCACCTCGCAATTTTCAATCAGTTCCTCGAAATTTGCAGAGCCGGGAATGCTATAGCCCTCGGGCAGAGACACACTTCGCGAATAGGCGGCATAACCGGTGTAATAGTTTCCGAAGTCTGAAGGATTCACGGCTCCGAGATTACAGCTGGCCCACTTGATTCCTGACGGCAGGCCCAGGTCGACGTAATCGCCGTCGGTAGGAGCATTGGGGTCGTACTCCTTTTCCAAATATGCCTCAATGTGGTCGACCTCCTGAAATGAGTAGACATCTGTCGTGCCGTCAGTCCGGTGCACTTTGTATCCGTCTATATTGCTGCCCGTCGCAGCATCGCTGACAGGGCGTATGGCCAGGCCGTAGGCTCTGGCAATCGTGCCGGTGTTGCCATTAGGAGCAAAGCCATATGCTTGTTGGGAGGTAGAAAGATTATAGTACATGCAGTATGATGTCCAGTAGGTGTATGAACCGCTGGTCAGGTTAGGACCATTTTTTATTTGTGCGTCTGGCAGGAAGATGCTGTTGCCGTTCCAGCCGGTGTACGTATAGCCCGATACACCATTGACGGTAGTCCTTTCGCTGGTGCAGTTCTCTTTCAGTTCCAGGAAATCATCTCGTGTAGGCATTCGCCAACTTCCACCCCATTGTGCGTGGGCTGCATCATACGCTGCACCCAGCGTATACCAACCTGCGCTTTGATAGTTCTTTATAAACGGATCGGCATTTGTGCCACACTCGTTTTGCTTACACAGATACCATCCCCAGCTGTAGACGTTCTTCTCCTGGGTCTCGCCCCATGCAAAGTAGCCTCCATGCTCTTCGGGAGCATTAGCACCGATATTAAACTTTGCCCATTTCAGTCCGCTCGGCAGACCTAAGTCTACGGCTGTGTCTGCTCGTGCCGCGTCATACTGAACCTCTATACGGTCTATCTTGCCATAGTTGTAATCTACGGTAAGTCCGCCCTGTTTTACTATTTTCACACCTTGTGCCGACAGTTGCGTAACGGCAAAGAGGCATACTGCCGTTGTCAATAGGATTCGCAGATGTTTCATTTTCTCAAGATTTTAAAAGTTGTACTGGCAATCTTCAGGATATATATCCCTTGGGTTAAAGGGGCGAGAGAGATGCTGGCAGCGCCGTTGCCGGCAGTAGCGCAAGTGGAAACGAGCGTACCGTCAGTGCTGTAAAGATGAACCTTGGTGTATGGTTCTGCACCCGAGATGCTCAGCATATTGCCAGACTGATTGACGACATAATTCCTGTCTTCAGCCGCCAGTCCCTTAATGCCGGTAGACACGGCCTCAAGCGTAAACTCCTTCACGTCTGCTGCCGCGTACTCAATAGCGATGCCGGATGCCTCGAACCTGAGAATCCCTTCACTGAATTTCACGTTAGGCTTCTCTGACAGCAGAAGGTCGACCCGCTGCCCGTTTTTCAGCCATACCGCAAGATACCTTGGGGCGTCTGCTGCCTCAGCAATAAGCGTGACACAGCAGAACAAGAAGAATAGGAAAGCTTTCTTCATTTGGTAAGTCTCCATCGCTCTCCAGCTGCCACAAGAGCATTAGTTTGTTATGAAGCGTGGCACTGATATACCACTTCTTCTGATGGAGGCCGTAGGAATTGCCTTGTAATATAGATGCAGTAAACCAGTCCTCGCTATACGCGCGAACCGCTAATACCGTCCTTGCATTACATTTGGAAGTTTCCTACGTTTCCATTAGCAAGTCGAGCATAACGCTTCGTTGTTTGTCAATATGTCTTGTGTCTCTTGCGAAACACGGTTGCAAATATACGAAAATTCTGCTAATAAACGGAGGGGATGGGTAAAAAAGTTTAAAACTTATGCAAAAAAAAGCATGATGGGAGATGCAACGCCCGTGGATTTTCCATCCCCTATTGGCTATAGAAAAGCGGTGCGTAGGATTGCTACGCACCGCTTGGTGTTTAGAAGAACAACGGGCCGAGGCCCATGCAGCTGGTAGTGGTGAGTGCGGTGACTGCTGCTGAAACAATAGCTGCCAAGAATTTCAGCACCTCAAGCAGTACGCGGCTCTTCATCTTAGTCCAGAAGCTCATAGCATTATTCACTATTTACTATTCTTTAGGGTGAAGCCCGCACGTCAGCCGTTGTTCACGGGTACGAGGTACTCCTTCTTGTTGTTGGAGAGCACGGCCTCGCCGTTGCGAATCTTCTGTGCCAGGTCGGTGTACTCCAGAAGAGCGTCGTCGGAGAGCTGCTTGCGGCTGACGATGCCGGTGGCCTTTGCCAACAGTCGCACATTCTTGATGTGCTCCACGAGGTTGAAACTCTTGGCGTCGGCGGCAGAGTCGCTGGTGACCTCAGCGGAGAAGATGGCGAGGTCGGCGAGCTTCACTGGCTGCCCCATGAGCATCAGCTCCTTGATGCAGGAAGCCATGTCGGTGAGGATGCCCTTGATAACACCCTTAGAGTAGGGGGTGTTGTGCTCACTCATGTGCTGTGCCAGCTCCTCGATGCCGATGGGAGCAGAATTCTTCACACGGCCATAGATGCGGCCAAACTTGGGGGAGTTCTCGTTCTTGTTCTTGTAGAGGTTAATCTTCAGTGCCATAATTGTTCTGTTTCTTTTAAAGGGTTAATACTGTTGTGTTTGTGTCGTGTAGCGTGGGCCCTTGCGTTTTGACAGGTGCAAAAGTACGACAAGGCCGAGAACCCCGCAATGCGTTAACACGAAATTAACCTCGCTTTACCGATATTAACAAAATACGCCCCGCTGGCACAATGGCTGCGGGGCGGATGAAGAAGGCTGGTCAAACATCAAAACTGTTATGTTGTGGTCTTATTTCGGAAGAAACCTTCATAACAAAGATCTTCGTCCAGATGCTCCCAATGGATGCCGTATGGCGATAGCGTATATTGCTCACGCTCGGCAGGTGTAGCGTTGCGCAGTGCCGCGTAGTCGGCAAAGCGTTCACAAGCCTTTTGACCATCAGCAGTCTGCACCCAAATCTCGGTTGGCGTAAGCCAGATTTTCTTAACTACCATCATAATCAGTGTTGTTTTTTGAAATATTCGTTCCAACGTGCTGTGATAATCTCACGATTCTCCTCAACTATAGCTTCTGCCAGTTTCAACTCAGCAGGCTTCAGCCCCCTGTTGTCAAGGAGGGCAATTTCTGGCTGTACCTGAAAACGGGCTTCTGCTCCCCCCTTTACCACATGCACATGAATAGGCTCATGGTCATTGGAATAGAACATGAATCGGAGTCCGAAGATTGTGAAAAGTTGTGGCATAATCCTAAGTTATTGCAGTATCACGTTGCAAAAATACAACTATTTTCTCTAAACTCCAAACGTTTCAAGAACTATTTCACGAAATCCGCCCCGCAGGCACAATGGCTGCGGGGCGGATAAAGAAGGATGTTCAAACAGGATGTTTACTTCTTGGCCTTGAAGTGCCAGTAAGATGCTTCACCCCAAGCGGCCTGGTTG
>Ga0310691_10002243_pt1 | contig 26277 bp, 27 predicted proteins | sample 176DNAGHGlowgp2_FD_203887 | JGI IMG/M metagenome (GOLD analysis project Ga0310691, IMG submission 203887) | Sheep rumen microbial communities from Palmerston North, Manawatu-Wanganui, New Zealand - 1766 DNA GHGlow gp2 (v2) (version 2) | ecosystem: Host-associated > Mammals > Digestive system >... | reverse complement strand
GGCAGAACTTAACTGTTCTTTTATCTTGCCGTTAATATCCTGTTCCACAAACGTGATCACCTGAAGAACGGAGTTCTTGACTTCTACAGCCTTCGAACTTCCGTGAGTTTTTATAACAAGTCCGTTGAGCCCAAGCAACGGTGCTCCGCCGTAGTCTTCAAGCGAAAAGCCTTTAAGCGTTTTCTTAAGTGCAGGCTTTATCATAAGCGCACCGAGCTTGCTGCGAAGAGTGGACATAAGGCCTTTTTTGATCACGTTTATCAATGAGGCCGCAACACCTTCGTACATCTTCAATATTACATTACCGGTGAAAGCCTCGCAGACAATAACATCGGCCGCGCCCTGAGGGATGTCTCTTGCTTCGATACTTCCGATAAAATTGATATCGGGACAGTTTTTAAGTAACGGGAAGGTTTCTTTTACAAGAGCGTTTCCCTTTTCTTCTTCCATACCGATATTTACAATGGCCACTTTTGGGTTTTTGATACCCATAACATGTTCCATATATACAGATCCCATCTTTGCAAACTGAACAAGATGAGAACTTCTTGCATCAACATTGGCTCCGCAGTCGATCAAAAGTGCGATACCGTTTTCCGTGGGGATAACGGGAGCAAGCGGAGGTCTTTCCACGCCTTTAAGACGTCCGACAATGATCTGTCCGCCTACAAGAACGGCACCGGTACTGCCTGCGGACAAGAATGCATCACACTTTTTGTTCTTGACGAGTTCAAGCCCTTTGACTATTGACGAATCTTTCTTTTTGCGGATCGCAAGAACAGGTGCTTCATTGGGATCGATCACCTCTTCCGCATTGATCACTTCGACTCTTGATGCGTCGTAAGTGTACTTTTTAAGTTCCGTATTTACGGCAGCTTCCTGACCGATCAGGAAAACCTTCACTTTGTCCGATTCATTGACAGCCATAACAGCCCCTTTAACAAGCTCCCCCGGGGCATTGTCACCACCCATGGCATCCACGCAGACATTTATCATATCTGACATTAGAAGATAATCTCCTTTATAAAAATCTATCTATACTACTATAATTGTTTGGAGATGAAAAAACAAGTAAAATAACGCTTATTTCTTGACGTTTAAACCGAAAAAAAGCGCTTCGCAAAAGCGAAACGCTCAAATTCAAAAGTATCGGAATTAAAGGATTTATCAATCTACGCTGACGATTTCCTTTTTATTGTAAGAACCGCAAGCCTTACATACACGATGAGGCATCATAAGTGCACCGCACTTTGAACACTTTACAAGTGTGGGAGCGCTCATCTTCCAGTTTGCACGTCTCTTATCTCTTCTGCCTTTTGAAGATTTATTTTTAGGACAAATAGACATCTTTACACCTCCTTATTATTCGCGTTAAAAATATCCTGAATTGCTGCCATTCTGGGATCCGGCACGAATGTATCGCATCCGCAATCGTAAGTATTACGATCTCTGCCACACACGGGACACAATCCCTTGCAGTCGTCCTTACACAGAACCTTCATCGGCAGACCCATGATCAATTCATAATGGATAAGCTTATCCGTATCCAATTCGTATCCGTCAACAAACTCATCGGTATCCGGATCGTCTTCGACGCCCTCGCCGGGTTCGATGATCGCATAATCGATATTGACGGGAATCTCAACATCGACATCTTTAAGGCATCTGTCACAAGGCATTTTTATCTTTATACTGCCCTGACCGTTTATGCGGACCTCAGATTTCGAAACCAGCGAAATATTAAGATCAAATCCGCCGTTATCCGTTACAGGATAACTTGTAATGCCGTCATCAAATACATCTTTGGAATACTCAAGCCTTACACAGCCCGATTTTTCACGGTTTTTATAATAATCCGTAAGATTAACAAGCATAGTACGGCTCCTATCCACACTTTATGGATTATACAAATTGAGTCTATGTTTGTCAATACACAATTTAATTCAGCTGACACTGTACCGCGGTAAGCGCAACGCCTCCCACAATATCCTCCCAGGAACAGCCTCTTGAAAGATCGTTAACGGGTTTTGCTATGCCCTGAAGCATAGGTCCGTAAGCTTCCGCCTTACCAAGTCGCTGAACAAGTTTGTATCCGATATTGCCCGCATCGAGGTTGGGGAATATCAAAACATTTGCATGTCCCGCAACTTCCGAACCGGGAGCCTTGGCCTTGGCAACCTGAGGGATTAAAGCCGCATCTGTCTGAAGTTCTCCGTCAAGCATAAGACTCGGATACTGTTCATGTGCTATTCTGGTAGCTTCAACAACTTTATCCACAAGCGGATGCTTGGCGCTTCCCTTAGTGGAATGAGAAAGCATTGCTATAATGGGCTTGGCACCGACAAGCGTCTTAAAGCTCTTGGCACTTGTGTCGGCTATGGCCGCAAGTTCTTCTGCTGTAGGATCCTGGTTAAGACCGCAATCGGCAAAAAGAAACGTTCCGTGTTCGCCGAGTTCGCAATCCGGTACATCAAGTATAAAGAATGCCGACACAAGTTTTACGCCCGGTGCGGTTCTCAATATCTGAAGAGACGGTCTTAAAACATCGGCCGTGGGATGACAGCACCCTGCTACCATTCCGTCGGCATCATTGGCTTTAACCATGATAACACCGAAAGTAAGATAATCGCTTAACAGTATCTCGCGTGCTTTTTCTTCGGTCATACCCTTGTTTTTACGTGTTTCATACAGAAGATTTACATATTCTTCAAATTTCTCGTAAGTTTCGGGATTTATGACTTTAACACCGGTAAGATCCACTTCAAGCCAGTTTGCACCGTCCATTATCTTTTCTTCATTACCGATCATTATGATATCGGCGATGTTTTCCTCTATGATATGAGAAGCGGCAATAAGAACTCTTTTGTCGTTTGTCTCGGGGAGAACGATGGTCTTCTTATCCTGTCTGGCTTTTTCTTTGATCGAATCAATATATGCCATAGCTTTATCTTCCTTTGTTAAGTATTTTTTATCAGTATATCCTATCATTTTTTCAAGCACAAGCACATGAAATGTACAAAATTAAAAACAATCCGATATTGAGAAAACCGCGTATTTGTGTTAATCTTTTAACACTATGAAGACAGCTGCGATAATTTGCGAATACAACCCGTTTCATAACGGCCATCTGTACCAGATAGACCGCATAAAAAGCGATCTTTCGGTAGATGCTGTCATCTGTATCATGAGCGGTGATTTTACCCAGAGAGGTGAACCCGCTGTATTTGACCGCCATACAAGAGCCGGTTTTGCTCTTGAAAACGGTGCTGATCTTGTGATCTCCCTTCCCGTTTTTGCATCTTTGGGTGCCGCCGACCTGTTTTCTTATACGGGCGTATCACTTTTAAACCGATTGAATACCGTGGACTATCTCTGTTTCGGAGCTGAATTTGACGATCTTTCTCTGCTTACCGATATTGCAAAAGAAACCGGATTGTCAGTCCTTCTAAGATCGGATGAATTCAGGTCTCTTATAAAAGAAGGAAAAACTTTTGCACGCGCAAGAGCCGTTATGTTTCCCGAATACTCGGAAATACTTGATAAACCCAACAACATTCTCGCGATCGGATATTTAAACGCACTTGATACGCTTAAAAGTTCCATCAAACCATATCTTATAAAGCGTATCGGAGATGACCACAACGGCAAATCCGTAAAACCCGGCAAATACTCTTCCGCTCTTTCGATCAGAAACAGCATAAAAAATAATGAGATATGCGATCTTACAGACTGCATACCGCCTGCCGAATACGAAACCGTAAAGTCCCTGACACCGGTTTTTGCCAACGACTTTTCTTCACTTTTAAAATATAAACTGCTTTCCTGTGACGATCTTTCAGATTACCTCGACGTAAACGGCGATCTTTCCAACAGGATCCTTAATAATGTAAACGGATTCAAGGATATGTGTTCTTTTGCCGCGAACATAAAGTCAAAGAACACAACCCATTCGGGAATCATGCGTGCATTATTTCATATCCTTTTGGATATAAAAGGCACAAGCGATCAAAGAAAAGATGTGGCCGATTCCTTAAATGCATTAAGATTACTGGGTTTTAAGCGCTCGGCGTCCGAATTGATGGATACTTTAAACGAAAGATCGGATATAAAGCTGATCACCAATGTTGCAAGATCCGAAAAAGAATTCAATAAGATCACAACAGATATCTTTAACGAGGATAAGTATGCATCGGATGTATACCATACCGTCCTTGCCGAAAAGTCGGGAAATCTTCCCATCAATGACCTTTCAAAACCTGTAGTGATCGTCTGATCGTTTTCTTTTTGAATAAATAATCTCCAAATCTTTGCATATTTTGCATAAATACTTGAAACAGCGATTATATTGTAATAAAATCGCTATGTTGATAATGTAAAAATGCAAATAGGATCAAAAATGGCTCAATTACTGACTGTATCTGAAATACTGTATAAATGTTTTATCAAGGAAGACCGTTATAAGCTCATGATAAGCGGTATAGGGGTTACGCTCAAAGTATCTCTTGTTGCCGTTGTTTTGGGCGTTATCATCGGTTTTCTGATCGCTTTATGCAATCTTTCCAAAAATAAGATATTAAAGACGATCGGCGGTATATATACCGATGTTATCAGGGGAACTCCTTCGGTAACGCAGCTGATGCTCATCTACTTCGTTGTATTTGCAGCAATCAGGTGGGAAAAGTGGATAATATGCGCTATCGCATTCGGCATTAATTCGGGCGGATATGTTGCCGAGATCATAAGAGCCGGCATCCTTTCGATAGACAGAGGTCAGACCGAAGCCGGAAGGTCGCTTGGTTTAAACGCCAAACAGACCATGATCAAGATAGTTCTTCCTCAGGCTATCAAAAATATATTCCCGGCTCTTTGTAATGAATTTATCGTACTTATCAAAGAAACGGCGATCGTCGGATATGTAGGCCTTATGGACATACAAAAAGCCGGTGACTTTATAAAAAGTGCCACCTTTATCCCCTTCGCACCGTTGTTTGCCACAGCCATTATTTATTATGTTATCATCAAGGTCTTGAATATCGGCCTTAAATATATCGAAAAACGTTTACGTGCTTCCGAAATAAGGTAAATCATCTATGATAAAAGTTGTTGATCTAAAGAAAAACTTTGATAAACTCGAAGTCTTAAAAGGAATAAACGAACATATTGAAAAAGGTGAAGTCGTTGCCGTCATAGGACCTTCCGGTTCGGGCAAAAGCACATTTTTGCGCTGCCTTAATCTTTTGGAAGATGTGACCGAAGGCGAGATCTATGTCGACGACGAGCTTATAAACTCTCCCAAAGCCGATATCAACAAGATTAGACAGAAAATGGGGATGGTATTCCAGCAGTTTAACCTTTTCCCTCACCTAAAGATCATCGACAATATCACTCTCGCACCGACTCTTCTTAACAAAATGTCCAAAGAAGACGCCGTAAAGAGAGCCTATGAGCTTCTTGAACGAGTCGGGCTTAAAGATAAAGCGGAATCATATCCCGCTTCTTTATCAGGCGGCCAGAAACAGCGTGTTGCCATAGCAAGAGCGCTTGCAATGGACCCTGAGATCATGCTTTTTGACGAACCCACTTCCGCCCTCGACCCCGAAATGGTCGGCGAAGTTTTAGACGTTATCAAGGATCTGGCAAAATCCGGTATGACAATGGTTATCGTTACACATGAAATGGGATTTGCAAGAGAAGTTGCCACCCGTGTTCTTTTTATGGACCAGGGTATAATAATGGAAAGCGGTACTCCCGCCGAAATATTCGACAACCCTCAAAATGAACGCACCAAGCTCTTCCTTAGCAAAGTTCTGAATCTTTGATCTGAATAATCGGTCTTAGTACCTTTTATTATATTTATACGGAGGAAAAAAATATGAAAAAGTTAACAAAAATCATGGCTATGGCTATGGTATCGATCCTTGCCATGGCAGCACTTACAGGATGCGGCGGCGGATCGGGTTCCATCAAATTCGGTACCAATGCAGAATTCCCGCCTTTTGAGTTCATTGCCGCAAACGGCGTTATCGGTGAATATGACGGTATCGATATCGCCATCGCCAAAAAGATCGGTGAAGACAACAACATGGATGTATCTATCGAAAACATGGAATTCGACTCATTACTCGTTGCTCTTCAGAACGGTCAGGTCGACGCAGTCATCGCAGGTATGACGATCACCGAAGAAAGAGCCGAATCCGTTGATTTCTCGATTCCCTACTACAGAGCAACACAGGTCATCATTACAAAGCCCGAATCCGGTATCAAGAGCGCAGCCGATCTTTCCGATAAGTTTGTGGCTGTAGTTCAGGGTTATACCGGTGAGACCGTTATCATCGATCTCGGCCTTAACTACGAATCCTTTAAAAAAGGAACCGAATGTATCATGGAGCTTGTAAATGACAAATGTGATGCCGTTGTTATCGACTCCGCAACCGCAGCCAAGTATGTTGCCGACAATGAAGGTCTTATCATTGTTGAAGACGAATCCGCATTCGAAAACGAAGAATACGGTATCGCGGTTAAGAAAGGAAACACCGAACTCTTAAACAAGATCAATGCTTCCATTCAGAAAATGCTTGACGATCAGACGATCGCAGAGCTCGGCGACAAGTACAGCGTTGCAGAATAACAGTAATTCTGTGGGACGTCAATGATCGATCGATAAAACAACAAAAGGTAACCGGTCGGCAGACATTATGATCTGCACCGGTTACCTTTTTAGTCTTAAATAAACCATCCGGTTTTATCCCCAAACGTTTCAGTCGTAATCTTCGGGATTAAGAATAAATCCTTCGTTATCGGGCTTATCGGCCTTTATGTATACTCTCTTTGGAAGTTTAGCGGGACGATTCTTGCGTGAACCGATAAGTATCCCGGCTACAAGACCGAGCAGTAAACCGCACAATACCGATAAAATAATTTCTCTTACGGAAAATCCGGCTTCTTCTTTAATTGATTCCAAAAAATCGTACATATCATAACCTCCGTGTGTGATATTCAGGTAATTATCTAAAAATATACTGAATTTCCTATGTTTTTTGTATTATATCATACATTGAAAAAAATGACAAAAACTGTTATTTTATCATAGGTGTACGTGGGAATCGGGTGAAACTCCCGAACGGGCCCGCCGCCGTGAAATGCACAACGTTTTTTCTTGCTTATGCCGCAACATAAGGACAAGCCATTGGGATTTTTCCTGAGAAGGTGAAAAAATGCATTGAGTCGAAATACCCGGCACCCTGCCTTGATGGATGCAGTAAGTTTTTTAATACAGTGCGAGCACCGCTGAAAAAACACCATCTTTTAAAATTCAATATAAAAGGAGAAAAACAATGAAAAACATTTCTTTAAAAAAATGTCTTTCCCTTCTTCTTGCGGGTGTGTTAATTGCGGCTATGACACTTTCCGCTGCAGGATGCGGAAAAGCTAAAAGATCCGAGGGTCCTTACTCTACGATCATCTGTAAAGACGGTGACACTGTAGGAAAAGGTGCAACCTCATTCAAACTTGAGATCGTTCCCAAAGACGCAAGCGCTGTAAACATTACCGTTAAAACAGATGAGACAACCGTCGGTGCTGCACTTCTTGCCAACGAGATCATTGCAGGCGATGACAGCGAATACGGTCTTTATGTTAAATGCGTAAACGGTGTTACAGCCGATTTCGATGTCGACGGAACCTACTGGGCATTCTATATCAACGGCGAATACGCCATGACAGGCGTTGATTCAACAGATATTGAAGAAGGCGCAGAATACGCATTAAAGGTAGAATAATGGCAAACAAAAAGCCGGTCCTCTCGATCCGGGAGATCGTAATATTCGGAATGCTCGGCGCTGTTATGTATATTTCCAAGCAATTTATGGAATTCATGCCAAACGTTCACCTGATCGGCGTTTTTATAGTCGCAATGACTGTTGTATACCGTTTTAAAGCTCTGTTTCCGATGTATGTATTCATATTTCTGACAGGCATGTTTAACGGGTTCGGAATATGGTGGTATCCATATCTTTATATATGGGCTGTTTTATGGGGAATGACGATGTTACTCCCCCGGAAAATGAATAAGTTCATAGAACCTGTAGTATATATGGTCATTTGCTCTCTGCACGGATTTATGTACGGAACATTATATGCGCCGTATCAGGCCTTTGCATTTCATCTCGATCTTCAAAAAACGATAGCATGGATCATAGCAGGTCTGCCATGGGACGTCATACACGGAGTCAGCAATCTTTTGGTCGGTATATTGATAGTACCGCTCATTAAACTTTTAAGACTTTGTGAGGCACAATTTGACAGACCTTAAATACATATCTGTGAGGGCAAAAGAAAAAGTCCGGATTCACTGTGGATCCGGACTTTATTTATATTCCGGTTGGCTCTTCAGTTTTTGAAACTGTGTATCGGAGCGGGGATCCGTCCTGTACGGTTTACAAATGCATCACACGAAAATCCGTTAACCGGCATAATCGGGGCATATCCCAACAGCCCGCCAAACTCAGCCTTCTCTCCCACGCCTTTACCGATAACGGGGATCAGTCTTACGGCGGTCGTCTTTTGATTGACCATTCCTATTGCCATCTCATCGGCAATAATGCCGGAAATGGTTGTAGCCTTTGTATCTCCCGGTATAGCTATCATATCAAGACCTACGGAGCAAACACATGTCATGGCTTCAAGCTTTTCAAGAGTAAGCGCTCCCGCATTAACGGCATCGATCATTCCCTGGTCTTCACTCACGGGAATAAATGCACCGCTTAAACCGCCGACATAAGACGATGCCATAACACCGCCTTTCTTAACCTGATCGTTTAAAAGAGCCAGTGCCGCCGTAGTACCGGGCGCACCTGCATGTTCGAGTCCTATCTCACACAAAATATCGGCAACGGAATCACCGATCGCAGGAGTCGGAGCAAGCGAAAGATCTACAATCCCGAAAGGAACGCCCAGCATGTTCGATGCTTCCCTTGCAACCAGCTGGCCGACTCTTGTAACTTTAAACGCAGTCTTTTTGATAGTCTCGCATAAAACTTCAAATGACTCTCCTCTTACTTTTTCAAGAGCATATTTGACAACTCCCGGACCGCTTACGCCGACATTGATAATTGAATCGGCTTCTGTCACACCGTGAAACGCACCGGCCATAAAGGGATTGTCATCCGGGGCATTGCAGAATACCACAAGCTTTGCGCATCCTATCGAATCGTTATCCCGTGTCTTTTCCGCGGTTTCTTTGATTATCTCTCCCATCAGCCTTACGGCGTCCATGTTTATGCCGGTTTTGGTAGATCCCAGATTTACCGATGAACATACAAGATTCGTGGTCGATAATGCTTCGGGGATCGATCTTATCAGCATTTCATCGGCAGATGTCATGCCTTTCGAAACAAGTGCCGAATAACCGCCCAGGAAATTAATACCTACCGTGGACGCAGCTCTGTCAAGCGTTTTTGCGATCTTAACAAAATCATCCGTCGACCGGCATGAAGAAGCTCCGATTAAAGAAACAGGCGTTACCGAAATGCGTTTGTTCACTATCGGAATTCCGAATTCATGGGAAATATCTTCACCGACGGATACAAGTTTTTCAGCCTTGTGTGTGATCTTCTCATAGATCTTATCACAGGTCTTATCAACATCCTCACTGCAACAGTCAAGGAGACTTATGCCGAGCGTGATCGTTCTGACATCAAGATTCTCCTTTTCTATCATGTCATTTGTTTCGTTTACTTCAAATATATTGATCATTTCTCTTAATACCTATATCCTGTGCATTGAATTAAAAATGTCTTCCTGCTGACATTTGATAATAACGCCTATGCTTTTTCCGAGTTCTTCGAGTTCATCGGCTACCACTCCGAATTTCTTGGTGGCTTTGTTCATATCGACTATCATCATCATGTTAAAATAATCCGAAACTATCGTCTGGCTGATATCAAGTATATTGATATTGTTGTCAGCAAGATATGTACAGGTCTTTGCGATTATTCCGACCGTATCCTTACCTACAACGGTAATGATTGTTTTTTTCATTGATGTATTTCCTCCGTTACTATAATTCAATAACGCCAAGCGGTTCATTACGTTTGGCAACCGTTATCTCAAAATCATTTGAAGCATACTGATTGTCTGCGGCATCGATCTCAAGCCTAACCGTATTGTACGCTATCTCCGGCATATTGTTTTCTTTGCTGAGATGTCCGAGTATTATATGCTCAATGTTGTCGTTTAAGATACTCGAAATGAGCTTTCCGCCGGCTTCGTTGCAAAGATGTCCGCGATCGGACAGTATCCTTCTTTTAAGCGGATACGGATACGGACCGGTCTCTAACATTCTGATATCGTGATTTGCTTCACATAATATCATGTTAAGACCCATGAGCGACCCGATAGTATAATCGTCATAAGTACCAAGGTCTGTAACGATCCCGATCTTTTTGCCGTCACACGATAATCTCATTGCGAGAGGTTCGAGCGCATCATGAGAGATCCTCATGGGATTCACACAGATATCTTTGATCATAACCTTATTGTCGGCACTTATCTCATTAAATAAAGCGACATCTATGTCTTTCCCGTAGGAGCCTGATTTTATGCCGCTTATGGTGCCTTTGGATGCATAGATCGGTATCCCGTATTTTCTTGCAATAACACCCAGACCTCCTATATGATCCGAATGCTCGTGACTTATGAAAATGGCATCTATTTCCGATGTCTTAAGTCCGATCCCGTTAAGACCGGCTTCCGTTCTTTTTAAACTTATACCTGTATCGACAAGTATGTGTGTTGTATCCGAACCCACATACAGACAATTGCCTGACGATCCGCTGGCAATCGACAAAAATCTCATTTTACTATCAATCCTTCCAGCCTATCGTTAATTTATCTCCCTCTTTAAGAGGATCCACATATTGAGCGGGTTTTCCGTTATGAAGCGTGATCACCGCTTTTCCCTGCGGCTTTGAAAGATCAAAGTCTATAAAATCAAATACATCGACAAAGACATAATCGGGTTTTCCCGATAAAACCACAGGTTCATCGTTGACAAATATAGTCATGGTAAGACCGGGCTCATTAGAAACGTGTGTTTTTTTATTATCGTCTTTATCTTCCGCTCCCGTTTCCGAAGACTCTTCGGATGATTGACGGGCAGCATATTCACCGTCATCTTCGGGAAGATCGTCATACGAATCCGGCTCTTTGTCGGACTCATACGAATATTCGCCCAGTATATCCTTTAACTGTTCCTCTGTGCAGGCATCGTGAATCTCTATACGATCGTCTTCTTTTATCTCATAATCGGGATTTACGGGTTTTCCGTTACAAAATACCGGCCTTGTAAGTTCTACGGTCTTTCCGTTAACTTTAAGGTTTAAACCTTCTTTAAATTCATTGAGATTTTCAACCCTTATACGTGCCCTTACGCCCGCGGTAGACTCTTTGATAACTATCTTATCGTTCATCTTTACCGGCTCGGTAAGGTCTGCGGGCTTACCGTTAACTGTTATTTCGGCAGCTTCGCCAAGTTCACCCTTTGCGATCTTTGACTTGCCGTTAACGCTGTATGTAAGAGCTTTGCCGCGTTTGGGAAACAGTCCGTCATGCGGGAATTCGGCCTGCATGGCAACATCAACAACGCTTACATGACCGTTGTCATACATCTTCATGCGCTTTCCGTTAAAGGAAACATATATAAGATTGTTATTATGTTCGTAGTAGTTAAGACATATACCTATAGGAGTTACCATCAAAGAACTCTTATCGGCGTTGGGATCCTCAAATTCGATACGTCCCATCACCTCACGTCCTCTTAATGCCACTCTTTCTTTGACAAGCCCGAGTTCTTTGGAAAGCCTTTCGGTATAACCTGTTATTATTCCGCCTCCGCCTACCACAAATACAGCGCTGACAGGCTTATCGCCGTTAAGCCGTTTGATCTCCGCGGCAACCTTGGAAGCTTCTTCGTCTATTGTATCTTTAAGTATTTCCAGAACTTCGTCTTTTGAAATGATCTGGGGAATCCCCATTATATCCACATAATCTATTTTTTCTTCCGTATCGGAATCACGTTTTATCTTCTCCGCCATATCAAAATCGACAAGGCAGTGCTGGGCAATGACATCAGTAAGTGCGTCACCTGCCATGGGGATCATTCCGTATGCCACGATACTTCCGTCGCGGGTTATTGAAATATCACTCGTACCTGCCCCAACATCAACAAGCGCAATGTTGAGCATTCTGTATTTTTCGGGAATCGCAACACTTATTGCCGCAATAGGCTCAAGTGTCAGATTTGCAACTTCAAGTCCTGCAAGTTCCACGGATCTGTAAAGGCCGTCAACAACATCATCGGGAAGGAATGTCGCAATAATATCGGCGGAGATCTGTCTGGCCTTATGTCCCAAGAGGTTGCTTATGGGATTTCCGTTCAGATAATACTTTATTACCGAATAGCCCACACAGTAAAACTTGATATCAGAATGTTCTTTTTCGTTAAATTCTCTGTAGGCTTTTTCGATGCCCAGACTCATAAGATTTGCAATATCTTCGGATTTTGTCTCGCGTTCATCTTCAAAGATCATATCGATATGAGTATCGAGAGTTCTGAGTACACGACCGGCGGCGGCGATACAAACCCGGTTTAATTCAATTCCGAGATTCTTTTCGCAGGCTTCCTTAACTTCTTTGATGGTATTGGCAACCCTTCCTATATCGTGGATCTGTCCGTCAAGCATGGCGCGCGTTTCATGTTCTTTGACATACTGGGTGCATACAGCAAACTTGTCGGCATTGATACGATAACCGACCGTACCTACCACGCTCCTGGTACCGATGTCCAGACCGAATACATATTGTTCATTTTCGGGTTTGGATTTCATGTCACTTTTCTCCTGCATTTTTATACATGTTTAAATGTTTATCGATTTGACGATAAGAATTCTCTAAACTCTCCGAATTGTATATAACAAAATCTGCATTTGCAATAAAACTTGCAGAATCTAGCTGACTTGCAAGAATTTTATCTATCTTTCCGTCAGAATAACCCCTGGATTTTTTAAGTCTCTCTTTTCGAATTTCCACATCGGTATGAACATACCATATCTCATCCAGTATGTTTTTGTAACCGCATTCGATCAAAAGAGCAGCTTCCAAAAAGAAAAAGTCTATCTCGTTTTCTTGGCGGTATCTTGATATCATTTCAAGGATACCTTCTTTGACGGCAGGATGGACAATGTCATTAACGGCTTTTGTGAGCTCGGGATCACCGAACATCTTAGCAGCCATCTTTTTGCGGTCTATTTCAAGATCTTCGCCGAGAATATCCGTGCCCAGCAGTTTAACAAGCGGTTCATAACAAACGTTACCGCGTTTTTCAAGTTCTTCGGCATACCTGTCTGCAAGAAGAATCCTGCAATTTGTATTTTGTCTTAAATATTCGATTATTTCGGATTTTCCGGCACCGACGCCGCCCGTAATACCTACAGAGATCATTAATGAGCCTCAAACCAGTTATTGCCCGAATTAACATCGGCTTCAAGTTTTACCTTAAGAGATGCCGCATTGTTCATCTCTTCTTCCACAAGTTTCATGACGTTTTCTTTTTCATCCTCGTAAACTTCCAGCAGAACTTCATCATGAACCTGTATTATAAGCTTTGATCTTAAATTTTCCCGCTTAAGTCGATCAAATATGTTGATCATGGCGATCTTCATAATATCTGCCGCAGTACCCTGAATAGGCGCATTCATGGCCACTCGCTCTCCGAAAGATCTTCGCATGAAGTTTGAATCGTTAAGTTCGGGTATCGGTCTTAAGCGGTTGTAAAGCGTTTTTGAATACCCGGATTTCTTGGCGTTCTTTACGCAATCATCCAGAAACTCCTTGACTTTAGGATATGTTTTAAAATAATCGTCGATATATTTGGCCGCTTCCTTAACTGAAATGCTTAAATCTCGGCTGAGTCCGTAAGAACTTATACCGTATATGATACCGAAGTTGACCGCTTTTGCATTTCTTCTGTCAAGCGGAGTAACTTCCTCTATCGGCTTTTTGAATACAAGACTTGCCGTAGCAGCATGAATATCCTTATTTTCCCCGTATGCTTCGATAAGTTTTTCATCATCTGACATATGAGCCATCAGCCTTAACTCGATCTGAGAATAATCGGCATCAACAAATACACAGCCCTTTCGGGGATAAAATACCTTTCTTAATTCCCTTCCAAGTTCGGTTCTTATCGGTATATTCTGAAGATTCGGTTCGGTCGAACTGATCCTGCCTGTTGCTGTAACGGTCTGATTAAAATGTGTATGGATCCTTCCGTCATCTCCGATAAATCCCGCAAGTCCGTCGGCATAGGTGCTCTTTAACTTGCTGAGCATCCTGTATTCCAAAATATCACTGACGATCGGATAATCGGGAGCCATCTTTTCAAGCACATCGGCAGCAGTCGAATAACCTGTCTTGGTCTTTTTGCCTCCGGGGAGTTTAAGTGTTTCAAAAAGCACTTCTCCGAGCTGTTTGGGCGAATTGATATTAAACTCGCATCCCGCGCTATTATAAATGGACTGTTCGAGTTTTACTATCGATGTTTCAAGCTGTTTTCCATATTCTTTTAAGGCTTCTTTATCGCACAGAACGCCTTCTTTTTCCATACTGTAAAGAACATATGAAAGAGGCATTTCTATATCATAAAACAGTTCTTCCATTCCGAGATCTTTGACTTTGCCAAGCAGTTCGTCGCATAAAAGATATGCATTCTCCGCAGAAATACAGGCATAAAAGATCTTATCCTTAAGCGCTTCCTTGTAAGGTCTTGTATATCTTGAAAGATATCTCTCGCCGGCATCCACGCTGTTATATTCACCCTTAAGAGGATCGCAGAGATAATTGAGTATCTCAACATCCGTCATGCCACGTCTGTATTCGCCAATATATTCATACGATCTCTTAATGTCAAATGTAGAGATTTTGCCTATCTTTTGGGAAACATCGGCCATTTTGCCAATTAAAAAATCGTGTGTTATGAAAAATAACTCTGCAATAAAATATGTCTTTCCCCGGCCTTTGGAAACGGCGATACCTTCCTCGCCGGCGGGATAAAAACCGATATGCTCTTCTTTCGCAAGTCCGTCAAGAAATTCAACCGCCCTGTCGTAATCGTTGATCGTTTCAAAAGAAAACTCTTCGACCGATCCGATCGTTCCCGCCTCACCTGTTGAGGAAGAGATTCCCTCAAACTTCTTGATCACACTGTTGAGTTCATATTTTCTTAAAAGCTGTATCGAGTCGTCGTTAATAAAATCAAACATCGAACAGTCCTTAAGCTCAACTTTAACAGGGGCATCCGTAACGATGGTTGCAAGTGTCCTTGATAAAAAAGCATTATCCCTGTCTTTTATAAGATTTTCTTTTAACGCCTTTTTGGTGATCTCGTCGATATGATCATAAAGGCCTTCAAGTGTTTTATATGTTGCTATAAGTTCTGTCGCAGTTTTGGGCCCGACTTTTGATACTCCGGGAATGTTATCGCTCGTATCTCCCTGAAGAGCTTTAACATCTATAAATTCAAGCGGGGTAACTCCATACTCGGATACGACATCTTTGGTATTATAATTGAATGTTTCGGTCTTTCCTCCGACCGTTTTGGGGATAGATACGGTAATATTGTCGCTTGCTATCTGAAGAAGGTCTCTGTCACCCGATAAAAGGGTAACCAGTAAGCCTTCTTTTTCAAACCTTTTAGCCAGAGTACCGAGAATATCATCAGCTTCATAACCTTCCAGTTCCAAAACCGGAATTCCCATAGATCTTAACAATTCCCTGATTATCGGAAGCTGTTCGACAAATTCGGGCATGGGTGCTTTTCTGGTACCTTTATACTCCGAAAACAACTTGTGCCTGAAAGTCGGCGCCTTCATATCAAACGCAACGCAAAGATAATCGGGTGTTATATCATTGATCGTTTTTGAAAGAATATTAAAAAAGCCAAGAAGAGCATTCGTATGAATGCCGTCCTTGTTGGTCAAAAGAGGCAACCCGTAAAAGCCCCTGTTCATTATTGAATTACCGTCGATCAATAAGATTCTTTCCATTACTTATTCCGATTGATATATACCTTATCCTATATTTTTTAGGATCACCTGTTTTTATAAAATAAGCATCATAAGCGCAGCAAAAAAAGCACTGGTATTAAAAAACAAAAATCCGAGAAATACCCGCTCGGCCCTGTCCTGTTTACGTCTTAAAGCCATGATCCTTTTCTTTTCGGCTTCCAATTCATCGTCAACATTAAGACTGATGATCTGGTCAAGATCGTTCAAACCGACAGCTACCATATGTTGAACTGTAAGTTCCTCTTTGCAATTGGCACATGATCTGACATGCTCGATAAGATCAAGCGTATCGTCCTGAGACAAAGTACCGTTTAAATACTGAGGTATCTCACGTTCATACTTCTTACACTTTTGATATTCTTCATTCATAGATTTAGATTACACCAAATGAGCTTTTAAAAATTCGATCTGATCGTTATTGCATTTTTTGCCGAGTTCCGACCTTATATCGATAAAGAACACGTGATATGTATTCTCATCTCCGTATATCTCGGATTTGCATTCAACGCCTGCCTTTTCAAGAACCTTTTTCATGGGGTCAAGGTTTTTTACCAGAAAATCTCCGGGAGAACTGATAAGAAAAGAAGGCGGATAATATGCATCTATGTAATTCATTATCTTGATCTTTTCACCGTATATCTCGGGATCTTTACCGATATATATCCGTTCAAGATCACGTGTATTGCTGCCAAGCTCGGAAAGGGAATAAATACCGCATCCAAGCGACAAAGCGCGAAGTTCAAATTTGGGAACCTCAATTCCCATGATAGAAGCATATTCGGCATTTGATACGCATACGGCATACTGGCTTGCGATCTGAGCTCCTGCGGAATCGCCTATCATAACAACATTGTTCAGATCAAAATCGTACTCATCGGCATGTCTGCATACCCATTTAAGAACACCGTTTGTCTCTATTACGGGTCTTGGAAAATTCATATGGGGACAAAGCGTATAATTGAAATTTATTACCGCAAACCCGGCACTTGCAAACATCATGGTGTAAAAAGAATATAATTCTTTATCCCCGTAAATAAATCCGCCGCCGTGACAGCTTACCAGTACGGGAAGTTTACCCGAATATTCTTTGGGTCTGTAAAGATCGAGCAAATGATTTTTTGGATCTTTTCCGTACCTGAGATCCTTAAAAACATCAATATCTTCGGGGACCGTAAGCCCTGCATCACGCTTTGCATCGTTCTTTTTGCAGTTTTTGTTAAATGTTCTGATTATAAAATAATCCTTGATATTCATGCTGTTCCCTCATACAAAATATTGATTTTTCACAAAATCACCCAAAGTTTATTCTACACCATTGACCTTCTTTTTGCTACATCAAATAATGTTGGACATATACCAATGAATATGTTAATATTTCTTTGTTTGAAAAAAGCCGGCATGTCGGAATGGCAGACGAGGCAGACTCAAAATCTGTTGTTGGCAACAACGTGTGGGTTCAAGTCCCACTGCCGGCATTAAAAAAAGCGTATCGCTCTCGCGATACGCTTTCTGCATTCTAAACGATTATTTTGTAACCGAGAAAATCTCTTCTCCGGTTGATGTAAAGTAAGCATATGTTACAGAATCGGGACGGATCTTTGAAGACTTTTCGATCTCATCTTTAAGGTTTGCGATCTCTTTTTCCCAGTTCATTGAATCGGGAAGAGATGACTTAAGCTGATCCTTCATTGCATCATAATCTTCGGTAAAATAATAGTTGTAGATAAGATCGTTTCCTTCAGCCTTAACTTCAAAATCCTTGTAAACATTTTCAAAGCCGCTCATAACGGAACTCTTCATGCTTTCGATCTGCTGCTGACCTGCTTTTGAGTTAAACATGGACTCAAGAGTAACAGTTCCGCATGATGCAAGGCAAACACACACCATAACAAGTGCCAAAACTTTTGTTGCAAATTTCTTCATTTTCAATTCCTCCTAAATGTCTAAAATCTTTTCTTTTGCTTTGACAAAACAAAATTATATAAAAACATTTTATTGAGGTCAATGTAACAACCCGTCAAATAATACTTAAAAAGCGATTCAAATATCGTCAATTTTCCAATCAATTGGATCAATTCCGTTCTTTACAAGGTAATCATTGGCCATTTTAAAGTGTCCGCAACCGAAAAATCCGTTATTTGCGGAAAGCGGGCTGGGATGAACAGTCTCAAGCACCAGGTGTTTTGGATTGTCTATCAAAGCCTTTTTGGCTCTTGCATTGTTGCCCCACAGGAAATATACAACAGGCGAATCCTTTTGATTGACCGCTTTTATGACGGCATCCGTAAATTGTTCCCACCCCTTGTTCTTGTGGGAATTTGCGATGCCGCTTTTAACCGTAAGCACGGTATTCAATAACAGAACACCCTGATCTGCCCATTTTTTAAGATAGCCGTTATTGGGAATATCATATCCGAATTCAGCCTTTATCTCCTTGTACATATTAAGGAGCGAAGGCGGCGTTTTTACGCCCGGTCTTACGGAAAAGGAAAGGCCGTGTGCCTGACCGGGCTCATGATATGGATCCTGCCCCACCAAAACGACCTTTACATTGGAATACGGAGTATATTTAAGTGCATTGAAGATATCCTCCGAAGGAGGATAAACAACACTTTCCCCATATGCTTTTTTTATGAAATTATACAGATCCTTATAATAATCCTTGCCGAATTCGGGCTTAAGATAAGGAAGCCAGTCATTATCGATCAAAACAAACCTCTTTTTAAATCATATGATCAAAGACGAACGGGGATATCTTTACTTGCAAGATATCTTTTAACTTCAGATATGGATAATTCTTTAAAGTGAAACAGTGAGGCTGCGAGGGCCGCATCGGCGTGACCTTTTGTAAATGCATCATAGAAATGTTCACAGTTTCCGGCGCCTCCCGAAGCGATAACGGGGACATTTACACTGTCGGAAACAGCTTTGGTAAGTTCGTTATCGAACCCGTTCTTTGTTCCGTCACAATCCATACTTGTAAGCAAAATCTCACCGGCGCCCAACGAAACGCCTTTTTTAGCCCATTCTACAGCATCAATACCCATCGGAACACGGCCGCCGTTTTTGTATATCTCCCAGCCCGAGCCGTCTTCTTTTCTTTTGGCATCGATTGCAAGAACAACACACTGGCTTCCGAATTTATCGGCGGCCTCGGCTATGAGGTTGGGATTCATGATAGCTGCCGAATTGACAGCCACCTTATCCGCGCCTTCGCGCAGGATCTTTTTAAAGTCATCTACACTCCTGATGCCGCCTCCGACCGTAAAAGGAATGAACAGTTTTCTGGCTACGCTTCTTACCATATCCACAACGGTCTCACGGTTATCGGAAGATGCGGTTATATCCAGAAAAACAAGTTCATCCGCACCTTCCCGGTCATAAACCATTGCCTGTTCAACCGCATCTCCGGCATCTATCAGATTTACAAAATTTACTCCCTTTACAACTCTTCCGTCTTTGACGTCCAGACAGGGAATTATTCTCTTGGTATACAACGCTTACTCCTTATTAAACAAACGATCAGACCATGGTAAAATTCTTAAGCATTTCAATTCCTGCGCCCGAACTTTTCTCGGGATGGAACTGGCATCCAAACACATTATCATGTTCGCAAGATGCATGAAATACATTTCCGTATTCACAGGTTGCGGAAACTATACTGTCATCATCAGCTTTTACATAGTATGAATGAACAAAATAAACGAAAGTATCGTTCTTTATGCCTTTATACAATTTGCTGTCTTTGGAAAAAGAAAGACTGTTCCATCCGATCTGCGGAATCTTTAAACCGTATTTATCATCAAATTTTAAACATCTGCCTTTAAAAATACCAAGTCCTTTAACGCCGGGACTTTCTTCGCTTTCTTCAAACAAAAGCTGATATCCCAAACAGATCCCGATAAAAGGTTTACCGGTCGAAATGTATTCTTTTATCACATCGACAAGTCCGTAATCGGTCAGTCTGTGCATGGCATCGCCAAATGCACCGACTCCCGGCAATACCACTCTGTCGGCATTCATGATCACATTACGGTCTTTAGTTGTTACAACATCACAGCCCAGAAATTCAAATGCCTTTTCGACACTTTTGATATTTCCGGCATCATAATCTATTAATGCTATCATCAGAAATTCTCCTCATCAAGCACATCTTCGTATCCGTTTTGGGTCGGCTCGGGTTCCGGCACAAACGGTTCGGGAAGCGGAAGGTTCGGATCGATATATTCGGTATGATCGACAATTGATTTGACTTTAAGCGAGTATTCAAGGTCGGTCGGTAAAGCAAGAACGTCTCTGGCATCCTGTACACTCATGCCGTATGTTACGTCAAGTGCGGTTACCACCATACCGTAGGCCTGCTCAAAGCCTTCTGTACATCCGAGCGTTTCTGCGATCAGACGCCACGACTCATACCGGTCAACCGCCTGAAGAAGCTGATCCAGCGCCTCTGCTTTCATGCCCATTTTGTTGTACGCAACAAAAGCATTATATTTATGTTGCATTTTGAGCATTATTTCGGATCTTTCAAATAACAGTTGATCGCCTTCGCTTAATTTTTCTCCGAAAAATTCATTATAGGTGGTTTCATAATCTTGGTTGTAATATGCTTTTCGGGCAGTCTGCTTGCTTAACATTCCCGGTATAAGCTTTATTACAAGTATCAAAAGAACAAGTATCGTAGCCGCAAGAACTGCGATCTTTCTTACATTCTTTTTGTTTAAAGGCTTGGAATTGTCGGGTTCTTCAGGTTTTTCGGGCTTTTCTTTCTTTACTTTTTCCTTTTTGGCTTTTTTCTTTTTGCCCTTGGAATCGCCCTCTTCATCGTCGCCGTCATCGCCGCCTTCTTTATCGGCTTTCTTGGCTTTTTTATCTTTCTTTCCTTTTTTCTTGCCTTTTTTGCCGTCTTCTTTGTCTATCTCATCAAGGATTTCTTTGTTTTCATCGCTTGCTACGCCCTCAAATCCGGGACCCTCTTCAGATACATCGGTATCTGCCGCGCCTTCTTCATCCTCATCGGAAGCGGTCAAAAATGCCAGCAATTTAGCCAAAGCCCCTTGTTTCTTGGGTTCTTCGGGATTTTCATCTCCTTCGGTTTTTGCCTGTTTTTTCTTTTTATCCTTTTTACCTTTTTTACCCTTAGGCTCGTCTTCGACAGTCTGATCGACTTCGGTGGCTGCGGCCGCACGATTCTTAACCTCTTCTTCCTCGGCCTGTCGTTTTGATTCAAGCGTCAAAAGATTCATAAGATCGTCTTCTTCGTTGAGACTGTATTCATTGTTGTCGGCAGTCTTAAGAAGGCTTGAAATCTCCGATAATTCCTCGGATTCAGCAGTTAATTCATCGGGTAATGCAGTATCTTTATCGAAAACTCCGAGCGATTCAAGAGACGAAAGATCGTCGGCATCTATTTCTATCTCACCTTGTACGGCGGGTGCTTCACCATCAACATTAGATGCGTTATTAAGCAGTTTTTCTATATCATCCTGGGAAAGATCCGAAAGTGATTCATCGGAACCCGGAATAACATCATGCGTGTTTTCCATTTCAGGCGCGTCAAGTTCAGCTTCATCCTCAGCCTGAATGCCGGATAAAAGCGCATCAAGATCAAGCGAAGAATCCTCTTCGGCGCCTTCACCGGATGATTCTTGTGCATTCTCTTCGGAGTTTTCATTCGAAGCAGCTTCAGGTTCACTTACCGATGCAAGCAAAGCATCAAGATCTTCTTCGGATACGTGATTATCCGGGGCATTTTCATGTAATGCCTCGGCAAGTTCTTCAAAAGCCTCAACCTCCGATTTTTCCTCAGCTTCCGTCGATTCCTCTTCAACTGCGGGCGCTTCAGCCTCTGCCACGGGCTCTTCTTCAACCGCAGGTTCCTCAGTCTCCGCTGTGGGCTCTTCTTCGGCATTCGCAGCCGCAAACATAGCTGCAATATCATCTGCCGACATCATCGCAGAAGGATTGTCCTCCGCGGGCGCCTCAGTATCTGCCGCGGGCGCTTCTGCCTCTGCCGCAGGTTCCTCAGCCTCCGCTGCGGGTTCTTCTTCGGCATTCGCAGCCGCAAACATAGCTGCAATATCATCCGCCGACATCATCGCGGAAGGATTGTCCTCCGCAGGCGCTTCTGCCTCTGCCGCGGGCTCTTCTTCAACCACAGGTTCCTCAGCCTCCGCTGCGGGTTCTTCCATAGCAGCGTCGAGATCATTTAACAAGCCTTCAAGGTAACTGTCACTTGCGGGCTCTTCATTATTTAAAGGTGTATCTTCAATAACAGGTTCTTCGATAATTGGTGCTTCAACAACCGGCTCTTCAATTACAGGTTCTTCCGAAACTGCCTCTTCAGATACAGGCTCCGAAATGTCTTCAAGGGATGCCAGCAAAGAATCAATATCGGCCTCCGACATGGATTCCGCGTCCGAAGATATTTCAACGTCGGGAACATCAAGATCTGAAGTCTCAGTAACAGGCTCATCGATCACAGATTCCTCGAGCGTCGTTTCTTCAGCAACAGGCTCCTCAACCGCTGCATCTTCAACAGCAGGCTCCTCAACCTGTTCGACATTTTCTTCCGGCGCCACAATTTCCGCTTCAGTTGCCTTTTCCTCTTCAACCTGTTTGGTTAATTCGCTCACTCTGCTGATGGCAGAATCCGGAGCGACATCCTGCGAAGCCATTTTCAATAAACTGTCTAAATAATCTTCATTTCCGGACATAAATTGTCTTCCTCGTCAAATTAAAAAGATTAAATCGCCCCAAACGGGCATAAATCCTATATATTGTCCAAATAATACTTAACAATTAATTTTATCATAATAAAGTGGCCCATTCAACAGATGACTGCCTTACAGATTCGGCTCTTTCGGATATTTCCGCATTGATCTGAGGAATGGTTTCATTGACTCTTATCATATGAGATTTCTCATTGATCATTGTAATACGTTCAAACGGCCATCTTATTATCTGCGGAAATCTTAAAGAGACGCCAAGTTCCAAAACAAGCAACTTATGATTAAGCGTTCCGGATATCCACTTTTTATGCTTTTCCCATTGCGGAAGATACCCCTCTTCCACATAATTTTCCTGAAGGATGTTATTAAATACCAGTTCTTTGCCACAGTTTGGGCAAACCAGCTTTGAACTTTCATAAATATCATGTGTACATGCATCCGGGCACTGTTTAAAACGCTTTCCTCCAAGCGGAGTAACAATACGTCCTTCATCAAATCCCGCATCATAAATCCTGTCGTCCATGCAAAGCGATACGATAAAATAATTCTTTCCGTCTATTATTTTTTTTAGTCCCTCATAGGCCTGTGATGCGTTTTCTTTTTCCTCAAATTCCTCACCTATGCCTATCAAAAACATATCATATTCATCAAACATCAAACCTACTCCGCAATTAAATGATCGTTTATTCCTCGGGCATTTTGCTGACATCTGCCCAGCCGCAGAAATTGGTCACATACTTTTCAAGCTCAGGAATTGTCATCTTTATGGCACTGCAGTCGTCTCCCGCCGCGGGATAGACTATATCATACTTTTTCAAAGACTCATCAAGATATACCCTTACCCCGTCATTTACAGCAAACGGGCATACTCCGCCCGGAGGAAATCCGATAAGCCCCTCAACGTCATCGTGTGCTATCATCTTTGCTTTTTGCAAAAAGAACGCTTTATATTTTTTGTTATCTATCCTGCTCAAGCCCGATGTGACAATAGCTACGGGACCGTCATCATTTAAAAAAGAAAGTGTTTTTGCGATCATATCCGGATCAACACCAAGCGCCTCGGCTGCCAGATAAACCGTAGCGCTTGACCTCGAAGGAATGATTATCTTATCTGAAATCTCTGTATTTTCAAAGTATTTCCTTACTTTTTCGACTGACATATCATAATACCTGTTTAAAACTAAAATATTTTCTTTCCGCAATATTCGCAGTGTGTTCCGAACCCTCTGCGCCCCAACATTTCACCGCAATACGGACATGTCATTGCATTGGAGAATAAACCGTATACGATAGCCGCAAGTACAATGAGTAATCCCGCACCGATAATGATAGGAAATGTCATAATATAAGCGCATCCTATCAGTGCAACAAACAATCCTATAAAAAACATTAAATACATGATCATTCGGTGCTTATGAAAAGCCTTCAAAATATCGCTGTCTTCTGAAGTTCCGTCTTCTCTTATCTCTTTAAAATCTCCGATCTTTCCTATCATATGGTCGATGTTGTGATATCTTCCCGAATATATCACCGGATCCAATACCGTAAGATCCACATCAAACGGATCTTCACATATCAGTTTCTCATCCGTCTGAATGCCTCGTATATGGCAAAAGAACGTGGTTGAATCGCCCGTTTCGACAGATTTTGCGACTTCACATTCATAAACCCACGGACTTGCATCAAGAGTCGGAACATTGAGCGCAGTACCCCTGCCCACTTTATAATCGATATCATTCTTGGGGCCGTCTTGGGCATGATGTGAACCCAGATAATCCATCAGCGGTAACATCGCGGTATTTACAAGGTTTGCGCTGAATATTCCGGTCCTGATCACGTTCTTTTTAGTCGTTTTGTCACCGGACATACTGATAACAAGAAGGTATTTGTCTCCTTCTTCGTGAGTTGCGCTTACCCATGTTATCGGAGCAAAATTATACGTGCCGTCTTCGTTGTTGGTCCCAATTATAAATGAAGGCTGGACACACATGGAATAAATCGGAGCCACAGTTTTTCTGTTCATATATACTTCCTTAATCTGCAATAATTTTGAAACTTTATGAGATTAATATTATCAAATCACGCTTTGAATGAAAAGAAAAAAGAGCCGGATAAAAATCCGGCTCTTTAGCACATTCTACTGAACTAATTTATCGATCGTCATTACAAGATTTCCGATCTCAGGCTTGGATAACTGAGCATTGGCTCCGAGTGCCTCGCCCTTACGTCTCATTTCATCATTAACAAGAGATGAGAAAATAACTACCGGAATATGCTTTGTAGCGTCATCTTCTTTAACGAGTTTTGTAAGTCTGTGACCGTCCATGATAGGCATCTCAATATCTGTAATAAGAACTTTTACATGTTCGTCAAGAGTACCTTTTTCCTTGCATTCCTGAATAACATCATAAGCTTCTTTACCGTTCTCGGTATGAATGATATTGGTATATCCGGCCTTCTTAAGAGAATCACAGATAAGTTTGTTAAGAAGAAGTGAATCTTCAGCGATAAGTATCGGAACATCACTTCTCTTACGCTCGCCAAGTGCGTCAACATCGGAAGTTTTAAGGCCCGTTTCGGGATTGATATCGGAAACAATCTTCTCGAAGTCAAGAATGATAATAAGCTTATTATCATACTTAACGATACCTGTGGAAATGCCTTCCTCAGTAGTGGAAACCGTTGCACCGGGTTTAATGATATCACTCCATGAAACTCTGTGAATACCGAGTACCTGATCAACATGGAAAGCTATATCAAGTTTGTTAAAGTTTGTTATTATGAATAATCCGCCGGGTTTTGACTTACCGCGCTGTAAACAGTTCTTAAGATCGATCGCCGTGATCATTGTATCTCTCGGCATGAATATTCCTTCAATACTGGGATGAGCATTGGGAACAGGGGTTACCTCCGTATATGAAATGATCTCTCGTATCTTGGCAACATTTATTCCGTAAGAATTGCCGTCAAGTAAAAACTCAAGCACTTCCAATTCGTTGGTACCATTTTCCAATAGAATCTTAGTTTCCATCAATTAATCTCCTGTCCTTATTGTTTTGTTGGGTTAACATCCAAAAACTTTATGAAAATTATAGCATATTGTAATGAAATATCAAACTAATTTGGCGTTATTATTGAATTATTAACTAAAAATAAACAGCGGCTCGATTGAGCCGCTGTAAATATTCTCATTGACTGCTTAATACAAAACAGAAGTGACCGAGGGATAACCTCTCGTAGTGAAGCTCTCGACCTATTAGTAACCGTCAGCTCAGTACATTGCTGCACTTACACCTCAGCCCTATCTACCTCGTCGTCTTCAAGGGGTCTTACGTGATAAATCACAGGGATATCTTATCTTGAGGGGGGCTTCACGCTTAGATGCCTTCAGCGTTTATCCCTGCCGGACTTGGCTACTCTGCTAT
>Ga0310691_10002241_pt1 | contig 26310 bp, 33 predicted proteins | sample 176DNAGHGlowgp2_FD_203887 | JGI IMG/M metagenome (GOLD analysis project Ga0310691, IMG submission 203887) | Sheep rumen microbial communities from Palmerston North, Manawatu-Wanganui, New Zealand - 1766 DNA GHGlow gp2 (v2) (version 2) | ecosystem: Host-associated > Mammals > Digestive system >... | reverse complement strand
TTACTTCTTTTGTAGCCATGGTTAAATCCTTTGAGTGTTGAGAATGAGGTTGGATACGATTTCGACGGGCGTCATTACGGAGCCGTTCTCGCGAGCCTCGATGATCCTCTTCTGCACGAGGAAATAGACCGCGTCGTTTACGCGGATGTTGTGCGGTTTTCCGAGGGAGGGAATCTTAGCCATTGTCGGTCTCCTTTTCGGCGAAATCGATAGTCGCCTTGATGTCGGTGTAGAGTTTCTGTCTTTCCTTGCTGTTGTGGATTTCTGCAAGTTCCGGAATATTGTGCTGCATCATGTATCGGTCGAAGATTTCCGGGTTGCGGTTGCGCAGCTCGTCGCACATGGCGAGCCAGTTGGCGTCCTTCTCGTCCTGGGTCTTCGCGGCCGTCTTCGCAGCCGTCTTCGGCTGTTCCTTGGGCGGTTCGGTCTGCGGACGTACTTCGGTATATCCCTGCGCCTTGAGCTCGTCCTCTGCGCGGATTTCCTCGGAGGTGTACGGCATGCCGCCTAATTCCGTGGGGAATGCACGGCGGAAGGCGGTACCGATTGCGACCTTTTCGAGCATCACGTGGGGCTTGCCGTTCCACATGGAATTGTTCTGCGTGTATTCGGCGAAGTAGACGCGTGCGGTAACGGGGCGGGTGCGGTCCTTGCGGTACACGTTGCAGATGCAGCAGAAATCCTTGCCTGCACCTTCGAACTGGGTGTCGAAACCGTCGTACTGCGGGAACTCCTCGGCGCGGCGGATGTACACCTGGTAACCGGTGACGAGCGTCATCTTGCCGTTGTACTTGATCGGGTAGATTTCCCGGAGGAAGGGGTTGAGGTTGAGCGTTGTCGCGACCGCCGCGTATTGGGCGAATTCGCCTTCCGTGAGGTCGGTATTCTGCGACTTGATGTATTCAAGGCAGAGCTGCTTCGTGACCTTGTTCTGTTCGGTGGCTACCACCGCGTTGTTCTGTTTTTCCATTTTTGTTTCTCCGTTGATTGTTGATAATTTGTGTCAGTTGTTGACAAGTTCGGTTGCGGCGATCTGCGCCTGCGTCTCGATGACCGTCTCCAGGTCATTCGCGGTCGATTCCATCTGGAGTCGCATGCAGTCGGTGTAGTCCCAGTGTCGCGCGTCCACCTTGCGGCCTGCTCGGTAGAGGGCTACCAGGCGGCGGCAGCGGCGGTTGTATTTTTCCGCGGCCTTCTCGGCAACGCGCTGGAGGATGTAGATGTCGTTCAGCGTTGTCATAGTTGCTTGTCCTTGGTCTTGGTGTTGATTTTCTTTAGTCCTGCGAAGTTTCCGTTGTCGCATGAATAGCAGATGAAGTAGCGGTTGACCTGCCTGCAGTACTTGTGCAGCCCGCATACGGTGCACGTGGCGTACTCGCAGTAATCGGGATGCGGTCGGCTCACAGGCTCACCTCGATGTAGCCGAGGATGAGGAAGGCCACGAGCGTCCCGACGACGATGCCGAACGGGGCCAGGTTCTCGATGAGGGCGCGGCGTGCGCGGCGCTTGAGCCAGTACGCGGGATCCTTGTACTCGTTGAACTCGATGTTTTCGTGGATGCCGTCGGGTGCGGCGTTCCTGGTGAAATTCTGTGCCATTCTAGGCCTCCTTCCTGAAATGCTCGTTGAAATACTTGCGCATGGGGTGCGCGGGGTTGTTCGGGTTGTAGCCCCACCAGTTTCCGCAGCACTGCACGATGAGCGGTTCGTGCTGTGCGGCGGTGGAGTCGTGGAGCGAGGGGTTGACCCAGGAGCCGTCCTTGTTGCGTGCGTATGAGCGGATGAAGTCCGAGTAGCGCCCGATGGTAACGAAGTAGAGCTTGATGGTCTCGCGGATGTTGATTGCGCGCTTGAGTTCGTCGAAGTTCATGCTGTTTTCTCCTGTTTCTTCTCGGCGCGGCGGCGCCTCATTTCTAGCCTGTGCCTTTCGCGGTACTCGTCTGTGTTCCTTACACGTTTCATTCGTTCGCTTTTCTTGCGCTTGAATTCGGGGTCGTCCTTGTGCGCCTGGTAGTATCGCCTGTCCTTCGCCTTGCGTATCGCCTGCTTGTATGTCACGGCGACGACGTTCTCGGCGGGGCGCATCCTTTGGGCTATGAGCGACTCCCAGTTCATGCCGTTCTCCTTTTCTGTTCAGTCTTGGTGCAGTAGTTGTAGAGGGCGCCACGCCAGTCCTTGATGGGCTTCCCGTCCCTGTCAACCCACCCGCGAGCCTCGTGCATGGCGTACCATTCCTCTGCGAGACCCTCGTGCAGGTTGTTGTCGGCGACGAAGGCATGGAATTCCTCGCGGCTGTTAGGGCATCTTGAGTTCTTGGCCCGTGGACGTGCGGTGGCCCTATGCGATGGAGTCCCTCTTACGGAGTCCGCCCCCGCACGCCCTTGGCTTTCCAGAGCCAGGCCTTGCCGAGCCTCAAGACTTGCCATGGATCCGCCGTGGCTCGGGGCTGTCTCCGCCGGGTTGCCGTCTTCGGGACTGCACGACGGCGGTGCATAGCGGCCGCGGGAGTCATCGCGGGTGTCCCTGGTCTTCGCGGTTTCTTGGTCGTAAGCTTTCCCGGATTGCGCAGCCGCCTCCGGGGAGCGGGACATAGTACCCTGCGCGGTACGCCCACCGCTGAATCCGTGCGCTGGGGCTTCGTTCTGCGGCACCCGCCGCATATTACTGGAGACGGTGGTGGGCGCGAACGCACCGCTTTCGCGGCTAGTGAAAGCCTCCCCTGCCTCGCGGCGAGGGGCGTCTCCGTAGTGGTTGGCAGACGCACCAGATTCCAGTAGCGCGGCATTGCTGCCGTCGGTCACGTTCAGGGAGTCCTCGCGGGTGTCCCCGTCTGCCGTAAATGTGTCGCAGGATGTTGGCGATTTCGAGGCGGCGCCGTTGCCGGCGTCAGACATATCCACCCCGGCGTTACCGTTCGGGGCATCCTGCGGTGATTTCTTCTTGTTGGCTGCGGTCGCCTGGCCGCCTAAAGAGCCATTAGCAACAGCGCTGTCATGCTTGGAAGTAATCCTGTCTAAGGCCTTCTTGACCATTTTGGCGCCGAAATCAGCTCCGTCGGCGCGTTGTTTTAAGAAGGAATTGATGGACTTGCGAATATCGGCGACAATCTCCTTATCAGTCATTTCGCAAAAGTGCTCGCAGAAATCTTCCTTGTGCTCCATTTTAGTCCACCAAATACCAGACATTACTTCATATCCTCGGACATCTTGTTGATAGCCATCCCGATAATTGCAGGAGGCTGAATAGGGGTTCCTTTTTCGGCAAACTTGGTCTTCAACTCGTCGATTTTTTCGGCGGTTTGAGGCGTTATGCTCACTTGTTTATACTCTGCCATTGCGTTTTTCCTTATATCGTTGGATTGAAAACATCAACTGTTCTCAATTTTATTTTTGCAACACTTAAAATATACTTTGTGTTTCTCAAATTGTCAAGACTTTTTTTGAAAAAACTTTAAAAAAAGTTTGGTATTATTTAGATTTTACGATAAGTAGGTAAAAATGAGGTTGAAGACGGATTGCAGAAGATTATGGATGCGTGCAGGGGAAACTCTAGCAAGTCGCTAGCAAGTCGCTAGCAAGTCGCTACCTACTTTGCAGCAACTCTTACTTTCAGTAAGTAGTAAGCAGTAAGCAGGAATCAATAACTATTTATCTCCCTTTAACCATCATCGTATATATGTAAATATCCCTCTACTCAACTCTACGCGCGTGCGCGCGAGACGAGTCCGAGGGGGTCTTACACACCGATTCTGTAGGATTCTTGCAAAAACGTGTCTAAAAATCGGGATTTTTTAGACATACGGCGACGCGAAAGCGTGGCGAACGTTCCATGACTGGAGCCAACGGCGGGATGTGTCCCGAACGCCGTATAATCAAAAAAAACGGAGCCTTGCGGCACCGTCTCACTTTCCCTTGATGTATTCTTCTATGGCGAGTCTCACCAGCTCCGAGATGTTCCCGGCGGTGCTAATCGGCACGCCGCGCTCCAGCGCCTTCTTCTGTGCCAGCTCCAGGCGCGAACGGTCCAGATACATGTTGATGCGTTCTTTAGGCATTCTCGACTCCATTTTCTTCGTCAGATGTTGAAATAAAAAAGTTTTCTTCAATTGCTTTGATCATTTCGTTTTCTTCGTATTCGAAACGTTTTCTTTTGCTTTCAAATCGCATAAATTGTTCTTTGTTCATGTTTTTCTTGTTTTTCTGAATTGCTGTAAGTGCTTCAGACAAAATCTTTCTTAGGTACTTTGAAAAAATCAAGTCTTCGTGGAAAAGTTCTTGGCAGTCTATTTCCATTGCTTTTCTTCCCAGGTCTGTTCTGGTAAGGTCGAACCACGATGTAATGATTCTTTGCAGATTCACAACGTCTTTTTCCGTCATGAAGAAGCGGACTTCCCAAAAAATGCTGGATGGTTCAAGATTGTGTAATTTGATGGTTTCCATTGTGTCCTCGCTGTTAGATGTATTCGACAGAAAGCACTTCAAGGCCGTTCTTTGCGGCCCATGCCAGGGCTTTCTTTTCGGTTTTGAAATATTTTTGCATTGGCGCGCCGTTCTTGGTGTAAGCGAAAAATTCGTCGCACGCCGTTGTGTGGAATTGAATGAACTTGACCTGCATGTTGTCCTCGTTGTTAAAAGTTTTGCGGGTTTTGGCGTTGCCCGTGCGCCTGGGGGTGTTAGGCGTACTTAATCGCCACGTCATTGTAGAAATGGACGTTCTCGTGCTTACTGTCGGTTGCAATGTCGAACGTGACCGTAAAGCCAAGAAAACGGAGTGCATCCGCAAGACCGGCGATGTATTGGATCTTTTCGCGCATCAGTCTCTTGGAATTTTCAAGAGCGTAATCGCTTGCGTTGTCATTGATATTTGAAAGGAAAATGTTTGCATAGGAGCGCTCTTCCCTCATTTCCCACTTGATTTCGTCGATTATGTCTTGGATTTTGTTTGTGATTTTCATGATGTCCTCGCTTTGTTGTTCTTTATGTCTATAATATACATAATTTGTGTATATTATGCAATAGGTAAAATGCAAAAAGTGTGTAAAAAGTTTTTAACGTAAAGGTTGAAATCCGTCTTTTTTCGTTTTTATCTATTGCTTTTTTTTGCAGTTTTGATTATATTAAAATTACACAACTGTATCAAGTGTATCAATTTCGCGTAAACTGGGAGGCTTTATGGCGAGAAAAGGTACGGCGGAGACAATCAAGATTGCCCCGAAAGCCGAATTAAAACCCGAAATAAACGCACAGAAGGCCGCACAGGCCGAAAAGAGGGTCAACCCATACAAGGACTACCCATTGAGCGTTTGCACGCTCCTGCGTGCCGTTCTGTGCGAAATATGGGAACTCCGACAGGACATCTCGGCAAAGTGAGGCTCAAATGGCTTCTTCTAGGCTAGATTCTAGGCAAAAATGCGAAAAAAAGGCTAAAAAGTCGAAATTGGATAATTTCGGCTCAAAATCGCATACCTTGACGGAAGAAGACCGCGTTAAAGGAAGGGCGAAGGCTGCGACCAACAAGGCTATACAGGCAGAAGAACGACGTAATTTCATAATTCTTGCAAAATCCTACAATGTACCTGCCGAAATTTTCGACGCTATAGACCACAAGCAATGGAAAAAGGCTGAACTTCTGCTGAAGGTTGCCGAGAAGGTGGGCTTCGACAACGACAGCTCCGAGGATGCTGCAAACAGAAAGCAGAAGGTTGAACTTTCCGGAAAGGTTGACTCAAAGCTAGAAATCGAGATAACCGGCGTGGAGGTCGGGTGAAGGTACAGCTAAAGCTATTGCCTCACCAGATGAAGCTCCTCGCCTCGAAGGCGGGGAAGACCATCCTTATCTGCGGGCGTGGCGCCGGAAAGTCCTATGTCCTCGCCGTCCTCATCCTGATGGCACTATTCATGGGGCAGAACGTGATGGTGGGCGGACAGCGTTACGACACGCTACACGATACGCTCTACGCAGAAATAAAGCGACTCGCTGCAGAGTGGGGAGTCTACGACCTTATCGAATGGCGCGAGGCTCCCATGCAGATGCGATACAACGGACACTACGTGTATTTCGGGACCTACGAGTCGGTCGACGCTTCCCGTGGATATACGAACATTTCGAAGATGATCCTTGACGAGGCTTTCCTTGCCCCGATTGACATCCTTTCCGTATGGGGGCCGTGTATGCGTGGCCCCGAAGTCAAGAACCCGCAGATTTACGGAGCGACCACGCCGAGAATGGATTCCATGTGGAACGTGCTTATGACCTCTCCGGAATGCGACTGGGAAATCATCCGTGCGCGTACACGCGACAACGTCTTCATCACGGACGAACAGTACAAGCTGATGCTCTCCGGAATCGCAACGGAGGAAATGAGACGCCAGGAACTAGAAGGCGAACTTGTCGTCGGTTCGATGGCTTCCGCGCTTATCCGCATGGAAGATTTCCCAGCCTATCCTGCGATGTCATTGGATACGTCGGTAATGGCCGGTCTTGACTGCGGCGAGGGCGTTGAACGTGACGCAACCGCATTCTTCAAGCGCAGGGGGAAGCAGGTGCTTGAGATGTGGAAACTGAACGGAATCAACCACGAGGAGACTGTAAGGCTTATCAGGGAAAGCAACAAGAGGCTCCCGATCACGAAGCTGAACATGGACATGGCATTCAGCGACTACGAATTCAACATCCTCAAGTACGAGATTCCTTGCGAACAGATTCCGTTCGCGAGGTCCCCGTCCGACGAGAACAGGGAAAAATTCGTTAATATCCGTGCGGAGATGGCTTTCAACTTTACGGCGATGGTCAAGTCCGGCCTATGCGTAGAGGGTTTCCCGCTGACTCCGGAACTGAAGAGACAGGCTTGCGCCCTCGCTTGGCGTAAGAACAGCCAGGGACGTCTTCTTATCACCCCGAAGGAAGAACTGCGTGCCGTGTTGAAGATGTCTACGGACATCCTTGATGCCGGTATGCTTTCGTGTGTCGAGGTCTCATCCGTGGATGACCCGACGATGAACGTGGAGAACGTGCAGGGGGTGACGGAAGAGGAACTGGAAAGCATGATGGGGGAGGACTGATGGACAACGCTATCTTGTACGCCGAAGAGCTGGCTATGGCCGTAAGGCTGAAGGTGTCGGGAAGGATAACTCCGGACGTAGACAACCTTCTCGGACTCGTCATCATGGAAATCGTAAAGATGGCTACGAAGAAGCTGGTTATGAAGGAACCGTCTTTCATCAGTTTCGCTCCCGTGATGTTCAGTCCCGATGTCCAGTCGGAACTTGTGTGCCTGGAATTGCGTGCCATCGTTTCCGGAAAGGTGGACACGTCTAGGCCGTATTCCATGATCAAGTTTTTCGAGACCACGGCACAGAACAGGCTGAAGAATATCCGCAGGAACTACATGGGACGAAAGATGAAGGGCGAGATACTGACGGAATCGCAGCTTGACATATCTACGACGGACTCCATTGCGGCAAGGGTGGCCGACATCAACGGAAAGGAAATTCAAAACAACACAACAAGGAAGGTAAGACAATGGGAACGCGAGTAGACGAACTCATGGCAGAGCTGAAGGCTGAAGAAAAGCAGCCGGAAACCACTCCGCCGGTGGAAACGCCGGAAGAACCTAAAACCGAGACTCCGGCGGAAACTACCCATGCGGAAGAACCGGAAAAGCCGGAAGACACACCGCACGAAGAAGGAAACGGGCAGCAGCCTCCCAAGACGGAAGAGGACGACCGTTTCTCCCGTGCGGAATTCTCCTTCAAGCGCAAGCTGGAGAAACAGGCGAAGAAGCACGCCGACGAACTTGCCGAACGCGACAAGAAGTACGCAGAGCTTGAAAAGAGGTTCGCAGACCTTGAAAAGAGGATGACTCCGCAGGAACCCGTAAAGGACCGCATGGCGTTCAAGACTGACGAGGAGTACATCGACTACCTCACGCAGATGCGAGTGGACAAGATGATGTCCGAACGTGACGCGAAGGAAGCAGAACGCCGCGAGAAGGAAGCTGCCGACGCGAAGAAGCGCGAGGAGGCCGAGGCCGAAATCGTGCAGCAGCAGAAGGACTGGCTTTCCCATGTCGACAAGTCTTTCGGGGAAGAGAAGGAAAGGGCGCAGAAGTTCCTCTCCAAGATTCAGTATGCGAACAAGAACGGACTCGGAGACATCCTTGACGCCTGTCCAGTCGCTGCCGACTACCTCATGAAGAATACTAACGGCCCGAAGGTGTTCGAGAAGATGCTGGACGATCCCGATACGTTCAAGAGGGTCTTCAACGACAGCAACATGAACCAGATGGACATCTATTACGAACTCCGTGCGATCGAGAGGGAACTCAAGTCCGAAGGTGTACAGCAGACCATCCCGCTGAACAATGCTCCTCCGGCTCCTACCAAGGCTGCGATGCCGAAGCTCGGAAAGCCTGGCAAGCAGGCCGGTGGCGGAAGCGCTCCGGACATCTTCAGCGACCACGACGCGATGGTCAGCTTCATCCGCAGTCACCGATAGGAAAGCGTAAAACGGAAAAATATGGGCGCACTCCGAAGGGGGTGCGCTTTTTGCGGGTAGTATAGGAGTGAATGGCATTGCAAGGCCATCTCCTGTGAGGGCAGCAAATCCCTTTTTCGCCCGTGCGGAAGGCTGTACAAAGTCCGCGTCTTCAATGGCTCTTTGAATCCGTTGGGCCGCGGAAAACTCGTCAACAAGTACAACCGCTATCCGTAGGGGTATATTATGGCTTTCGCCAACAACAAGAAACTCAAACTCATCGCTGCCATGATCGAAGACGACATGGCTTACGTGAAGGGCTCCAAGTCCTTCTTCTCCCAGGCAGAAATCAAGGGCAAGAAATACGGCCAGAAGGTCTCCGGATATCTTGCAGACCCTGGCACCGTCGTTGACGGCATAGTCGCAAATCCGGACACCATCTCCGAACCGGAAATCGACGCCTACATCAACAACAAGAACAGCTCTGTTGAAGTCGACCTGTGGGACGAACTCACCAACATTGAAGATTTCTCCGACGAAATCGCAAAGCCGCGTGCAACCAACATCGCCCTCACCACCCAGAAGGATGTGATGGCCGAAAACATGTTCCGCTCCGCACAGGCTGTCGTCGCCACCTCCGTCGGCTTCGGTCTCCTGACCAAGTCTTCCTCCGCACTCCGCAAGATCGGCGTCGGCGGCAAGTTCCTTTCCTTCCAGAATCCGGACATCATGGGCGACATCGCCGAAGCCGGTTTGAGCAAGTTCATTCCGTCGGAAGAAATGAAGAAGATTTACGGCGATGCTTATCTCGGTAAGTATTCCGGCGCACAGCAGATTGAAGTGGCCAACACTCCGATCGTTGACACCACGAGTATGCCGTCCGCTCCGACCATCACCGGCACGGTTGTCAAGGACGCTTCCAACAACATTATCGGTATCACCGCCATCAAGACCGCCACTCCGAACAGCGGCACGATGATTCCTGGCACTTGCTACAAGGTGTCCGGCTTGAAGATTCGTAACGCTTCCGGCATCGAAACCGACAACGATTACGTCATCTTCTGGACCTCCGAAAAGCAGGGCGCAAATACCGTCTACGGTATTCCGGAACTCCGCATCACCGCCAGCGGCAAGGGCTACAACAACGCAAACGCTTGGATGAGTGCTGCCGCGATCGCTTCCGCAACTGTCGGCACGACCTTCACCTTGACGCTCACCCCGCTCCTCACCGCTTCCAAGCACTACGCAGTCGGACAGTGCCGTACTGAAACCTGCCTCGGCTGGGACCAGTACCGCTTCGACTCCCTGCCCGGTAGCGAAACGCAGGATGTCGGCACCGAAGGCAACATCACCATCAAGCTCATGGCTTTCGGTGATGGCAAGAACGGCGTGAAGCTCGTGCGACTGGATATGCCGTACCTCGCGAAAATCCAGGACCACCGCGAATCCGTAACTACTTACCTCCAGCTCGACTAAAGTCGTTGCTTGCGGGAAGTTCTCCTCCCATGGCTGCAGGGCCTGTTCCCTGCGGCCTTTTTTCCGTGCGGGTAGTATAGAAACGAGAGGAATATATGACAGTTAATGAACTTATCCAGAGCGCGTGCGAGGATGTGAACCTCGTTGAAGACGGCGAGGCCGTATCCGGCGAACTCGCCTCCGTTGCAGAAGGTCTCCTGAATCGTGCCATCACGGACATCAACCAGGACGGCTTCCTTTCTTGCACGGTCAAGGAATACGACAGGGTTTCTGCCGGTTCAATCGTTTTCCGTAAACTTGAGGAAGGCGAAGAACAGCAGCCGAACTGCGTGGACTCCGAACCGCCCGACTCCGTGAAGGGAGTGAGCAGGAAGGTCGGCATCCGATGGCTTCGGCTGACTCCGGCAAGTCCAGAAGACCTTGCGGCATCAAACACGTTCAGCCTTCCGCAGCTCTATTGCTATACGGTAGACACGGAGACGGCCCCGTCCGGAAAACAGCGCGTTGTCGGCGTACTGAAACTCAACGGAAGCAACCCCGTCGAGCTGAAGGTGTTCGTGAATTCACGTCTTCCGAAGTATAAACTTGGCGACACCATCTACCTTTCCGACCTTTACTACAACCTCATCCTTTACGCACTTGAAGTGCGCCTCTGCAAGAGGTACAAGCTCTATTCGTACATCGAACAGGCGAAGGAAGACCTCAAGGCTGCGAAGGACTCCTTCGACAAGAACACGCTCGTGAACCGTCCGCTGACGAACATCGACAACGGCTCTAGTGGCTACATGGACGATTACTACAACGGACTCGGCGGAGTGGGGTTGTAACATGGCAACGGCAAAGGTAACGCAGTTTCTTGTCGGCGCTTCCAATAAGGCGAAGTTTCCGGCCATGCAGGGTTCGCAATGGTCCTGCAACATGTTCTATTCCAAGAACGGGGCGGACGAGTACATGGAATCCGTTCCTGGAATGAAGCTCCTTTCCGTCATTACGGAAAACACGCGATGCCGTGGCGCATACGTTTCCACTATCGGGCTTGAGGCGCAGAACTCCAAGGAAGACCTTTTCGCGGTGTTCCGCAACGCTCTCTACCGATTTGACGCATACGGCAACCGGACTTTCATCGGTAACGTGGCGCCCACGGGTTCGCGTATCTCCTTCGCGGAGACGGGAGGCCCGCGAGCGCTCCTTCTCGTTGCCGACGGCGTGAACCTTTACTACTACGACATTCTTGAAGGCGGCGAACTCGTACAGATACAGCTGCCCGAACGTATTACGGCAAGGGGCGGCACGATTACTCCGTCCCATGTGGCCGTGGTTGCGGGGTCCATCGTCGTGAACGATTCCGGATCAGGTTACTGTTATTACTCCATCCCGTACCCGCTTGCCAACGATGAACGCACCATGTTCAAGATGGGATTGGACGGTAAGCCCGAATACGAGGGCGACGGGGTGACGGTCAAGACGGAGGTGGTGGAATCTCGCCTGCACGTTTTCGAGGACGATTACCACGTACAGCAATATTTCAACACTGAAAGCTCAAGCGACAACATCAACGCCCTCTATGCCGTAGGCCCGACTCTCTATGTGTACGGCCCGAAAACGGTTGAAATCTGGCAGAGGGGCAGCGGGGAGTTCGAAGACTGGATTCGAACAAGCTACACGGCGCAGAATTCCTTCGGGCTTGAGGCTCCCTATTCCGTCGCGTCTTCCGGCTCCGTGGTTTATTTCGTGGCTTCGGGCGCGCAGTACGGCAAGGCCGTGATGATGGTTTCCGGCACTACGTTCAAGAAAATCTCCGAAGACTGGATGGAACACAAGCTGCTCCAGGAGTCCACCGAGTCAGCATACGGGTTCTGCTACTCCATCGCGGACCACAATTTCTTCGTTCTCCAGCTGAACAACATCGGAGAGACCTGGGTGTACGACACGCTCGATGGCGGATGGCACCAGCGCACGAGCCGAAACAAGACGAGCGGAGTCGAGTCCCAATGGCGTGCCGGCGCGGTTGCCTATTTCAACGAAAAGTTCTACACGTTCACGAATGACGGCTGTATGTGCCTCTTTGACGGGAATTACTGGAAAGAAGACTATCCGGACGGAAGCAGCCTTCCGATGATTCGCCACAGGCAGACCGCAGTCATCGTAGACAACCTCAAGAATTTCATCTTCGAGGAAATCGCCATCGAATGCAACGTAGGCTCGTGGGACGATTACGAACTCAAGCCGATGCTTCTTTTGGAAGTCTCCAAGGACGGCGGCAACACATTCGGGAACGTGCGCTCGTCTTCGCTCGGCCGGACCGGCGACTATTCGCACCGAGTCCGTTTCCTCAACCTCGGAATGTGCCGCAAGTGCGTAATCCGGTTGACATACTCCCACCCGACGGAACTGATTCTGAACTCCTGCTCCATCAGGGCGGAAGCAACAGCGAGGATGATCTAGGATGCGTAACGCACTCATCAATATGAACAGCACCAAGGAGGATGTATGGGGTGTCCTCTGCGGGATTTGGAACGAGTACGACGAGCGCGAATGGCACGTCGTCAAGACCCCGTTCATGGTGGCGATGACGGCCACTCTGGACGCGGGGCCCAATATTCTCCCCGTGACTCCTCCGAGAACGAGTCTCCTTTCGTGGGCGAACTCGGAGCATTCGGGTAGTATAGTAGTAAAGGCAAAAGACAGGAATTTCACGTTGCCGGAAAAGTCCGTTGTGCAGGTCATCATGTTCGGCACTATAGGAGACAACAATGCAAGATGAAAAGATGAAAATGGTTGAAGGCTTGAAGAAGCTCAAGGACGCCATTGAGAATTTCGTGGACAACATGGAACTCGACAAGGCCGAAGAAGAGATGAATAAGCCGAAAAAGAAGAAAGAAGAAAAGGAAGAACCGGAGGAAAAGTAAATGGGAATTCTTGACACTCTCGGCGACCTTCTCGGCACTTCCAACAACAAGGCCGTGAACCAGGGTATTGCAAGCCTTGACGAAATCAAGGCTTACGCAGACGATATTGCCGCGAAGAACAACGCACTCTATGGCGATTACTACGGACAGATGCAGGGAATGTACGGCGACAATGCCGCAAAGTACAACGACGCCGTAAACAACCTTGTAGAAGCCATATCGCAGCGCAAGGATTTTGATTACCAGGGCAACGTGAACGAATTCATGGACCCTGCAGCGAACCAGCGCGTGGCAGCAGCCATGGGTGCAATCAACAATGCGAGCGCGTCGGGCGGCAACAGGTTCTCTTCCAACTATCTGGACAAGGTTGCAGCGAAGCAACAAGCCCTCGCAAGCGAAGAATGGAAGTCCGCATACGACCGCATGATGCAGGAACGCAACCAGCAGCTGCAGGAATGGCAGACCGGACAGCAGAAAATCAACAACCTCGGCTCCGTCGCCTCCCTTTACGGGAACGACCGCACGGCACTTTCCGACGCTATCGGGAACTACTACGGCAACATGGCGAACCAGAACAACGCCAACCTTGAAGTCATGAGCGACATCGCACAGAACAAGGCGAACCTCAACGCAAGCCGAACGAACGGGATTGGCGACATCATCGGCGGCGCTGCAAAGATTGCCGGTGCTTTCCTGGCATAAGGAGGAATTTATATGCCGATGAACGTTGGATTTAGATGGAAAGGTGTGAACATCGCTCCTCCGAAGACAGTCACCGAACGTGAACGCCTCGGTGAAAACATCGGTGCAATCGGTGACGCCATCACGCAAGTGAAGAGGGCGCAGATCGAGAAGGACGAGCGAGAATACAGACGCAACCGCAACGCTGAACTTGACAGAATCAATGCCGAGGACAGGCAGCGCAGAATTGACGAAGAGGAACGACAGAAGCGACTCTTCGGCGACACCGCTGGTCTTATACGTGGGAAAGCCGATGAACGCGCAAGGCTAGTGCAGCAGCGCGAACAGATTGCGGCACAGATTGAAGCGCTCAAGAAGAGGATTGGAATGTAATGTCCGTATCGTGGAAGATGATACTTGACGCACTCCCTCGTCTTGCCATGTCTCTTTTGCCTGGTGTCGGAATGTTCACCGGCGGCAAGATGTCGAAGGTGCTTTCCGCGTCCGCAGGGAAGAAACTCCCCGGCGCGGCTTTCACGTATCCAGGGCTTACTAGTGATTTTAACTATCCGATGATTTATGTCGGTGGCGACACCCCGTATGAAAACAGCTCTTTAAATCGCGAACTCGCGTCGAAGGGCGCACTTTCGCAGAGTCTTGAAGAACACAACAAGGCTCTTGCAACGGGTGGCCCTGCAGGGGAAAGGTCTTTGGATAGCTGGTGGCCTGGAGAAGATGTTCAGCCACGTGTAGACTTTACGCCTGGTTCTTCTGCCGTTTCCGGCGTTAAAATCTTGCCTAACAACAAGATCGCGGTTCAGTTCCGTGGTGGCGGCAAGTGGTACACGTACCTCGGCGGAAGCAATCCTCGCGAATCCTCGGAAGTTGCAAAGGAGCTGCTTACGGCCCCGTCAATAGGAAGGGCTGTCGCGGGTAGGGAAGGCAAAAAGAATAAGGACGGGTCAAGGACAATAAATCCGAACTTTGGATGGTTCGGAAGGGCTCACTATGACCGGAATCATGGATAGATAAGGAGACTTTATGGAATTCCGCTGGAGAAATCAACAGAACGCACAGCCTGTCAACATGGGAGGACAGGCCGCATACGACGCATCGGTTGCCGCTGCTGGCGGTAATCTTGGAACTCCCGTTTCGGTGCAACCTTTTGAAGCAGAACGCAAAGAACTCGCAGACCTTGAAAGACAGCTTGCGGAAATTGACTTACAGATCGAGAAGTTTGACCGAGAGAATCCTGGAATATCTTCCGGCATGGTAGATGTCGCTGCAAAGCGTGCGGAAGCCGGTGACATGGGAACATACAATGCGATGGTGCAGAACGCCTATTCCATGCAGCTGGGCGCATCTGGTGCTAGGAAGGCCGGAGAAGCCGGAATCTGGAACAGCATCGACGAAGCAAAGAAACTTGCTTTCGGGCTTGACAATACCGCAGACGAGACCCGCGAGGCGCGTATCGCTAACATTCGCGTAATGCTCGACAAGGCCAAAAGAGATGCAGATGCGGCTGGAATTGAATTGCCTGATGAATGGTATAGACTGAACAGCGAAATTGCCGATGGTGTATCCAACAAAGACAAGGGACGTTTAAATCTCCTTGAATGGGGGAATAGCATGTACACAAAGTGGCGTAACGACGACTTGTCGGATGATGACATCAAGGATATGGAAGACTATATCGCCAAGAATCCGAACGGAGAACTCTCCAAGGACCTCCAGCCTCTTGTGGAGCAATACAAGGGTAAAACCAAAGAAGCAAAAGCCAAGGCCAAAGCGAAAAACGCAAGGTGGGAAAATTGGTTCAATAGCGTTGTGAATTCCGTAAATGTGGCTGAAGAAATCGCAAAGCTCTCCCGTGAAGAGTACGAGGAGTTCAAGAAGCGTTTCACCTATGACCCGAAAACGGGTGAACTCAAGAGGATTTAAATATGGCTGAAATTAACAGAAGCGTTCGCGAAATCCTCAACGCAAGATATGGACAAAATCTTCCTGTTCCGGAAAATATCGCTGCGGCAGCTGATACGGCTGGCGGGGCTACTGAATCGTACTACAGAAATCGAGTCATTGATGCCGTAGGAGATGATGCTCCAGAATGGTTCAAGAAACAAGTGGAACGTGCTGAAACGGACGTTCCTACATTTGATTTTATTGAAGGGGTTCTTGGAATCAAGGGCGACCCGAAGAATATGCCTGACGGAAGGACGGCGGAACAGAAGTTCATCGAGGACTTTCCGAAGAAGTCTGCTGAATGGAAAAAGACGGTTGTTGAAAATCCTGCACTCGGAGAGCGCGGCTGGAATACGATTAAAAAGGTTTGGCAATCCGCAACTATCGACAAGATGAACGAGGACATCAAGGCAAAGCGAATCCTCGCGCTTAACGGGATGGACGAAAACGGCGAAGTCAAGAACCCTCTTCAGTACGCATGGGCGAAGGACGCGAAGTTCTTCACGCCGAGACAGTATGAAGCCTATATGGAAGGCCGCGACCCTAGCGTAAAGGACTACGTTGGGGACGCTCTCGAAACTGGCCTGATGGCCGTTCCTGGTGCAAGATACATGCAGGGAGTATCAAAGATTATCGGGTACGCCCCAAAGGTCGGCGGATGGCTTTCGAAGAAGGCTTCGAACAAGGTCGTTTCTAACGTCCTCGGTAACGCTGTCGCTCCGTTCTCCGGCGAGGCCGTGGACGCTGTAATGCGTGGAGAAGAAGACCCGAACGTAGACCGCCAAGAATACTCCGTTGGCGATGCGCTCATGGGTACGGCGACCAACCTCGGCGTCAACTATTCTCTTGCGAGATTGCTCGGAAACGCGGCAAGGGTCGGCTCCGGCGAACTGAACAGAAGTTCGGGAGGCACTAGCAGCGCACAGAGCAAAGTACGACAGATGCTTTCCGGTCTTGGCGAACAGGGTTTCGGCACAAGCAGGGTGCAGAGAGGTCTCCCTGCTCCTACTACGAAAATGGGGAAAATCCTTGACATCGCAGAACAGGCCGCGCCTACGGTATTAGTCAACCGCTACGGAAGCGACAGAGATGCCAAAATCGGTGCTGCAATTGCAGCAGCTGGGTTGCCTGGCGTAGACCCTTCAAAGGTTCTTGAAAATATCCGCGAAGACGAAAAGAAGGGCTTCAAGAAGGAACGCATCGGAAAGCGTATTGACGAAATCAAGGTCTCCGAAGATTTGACCGGACGCGATAAGGAATACCTTGAAGCAATCAAGAAGAATCCCGACATCGTGAAGTTTGGTTACTCGAAGAATCCGGACGATTTCAAACTCTGGCTTATCGAGAAGGGCCACCGCCTTCTTTCCGGAACTGAAGCTGCAATACCAGTTTGGGAAATCGGAACAGAAGACAACTAGCGGGTAGTATAGAGGTGAAAAATGTCTCAAGAAATCCTCAATAAGTTCAAGAAGTTCCAGTCCAGGTCGAAGGCGAAGTTCTCCGGCCTCTATGACCGCATCGAAGAAAACAAGAAGATGCTTTCCGGAAAGCAATGGAACAAGCGTGATGACAAGTTTATATCCCGCGCACGTAACAGAATCACCATCAACGTGCTGTCCAACCAGGTCCACTCCGTAGCGAATTCTTACTCCGCTTTCCCGTTTACGTGGTTTACCGGAGAATTAGATATTGACGGCGCAATAGACAAGTTCTTTGAGAAGGATTCCAACAGGTTCGCCTCGGAGGAATCAGTTACCAACCAGGTGGCTTTTGGCCTCGGCGTGATGGCCCTCGGTTCGGATACTGACCCTTCCGGAAACGAAGTTCCCGTCATCTACTCCGTCAAGGACTTGAAGCGAGTCGTACTTGATCCTGATAGCGTAGAGTTGGATGGAAGTGATGCGATGGAAGGGGCCTTGATTGATTATCATTCACGAGAATGGATTCGCGTACACATGGGTGAACAATACCTCCCACGCGAAGACGCGATGATGATTGTCGCGGACGCCGGATGCGCCGAACTCGTGCCTATCATCACGTACTATGTACTCGATACTGACGGATGCCATGTATACACGTTCGTGAACGACAAGGAAGTCTCGGACACGTATATCGACGAGAATGGTGAAGAAGTTAAAAAAGAAACCGTAATCCCTATCCACAGAATCCCGATTTTCCCCGTTTGGGGTGAGGATACGTGGGATGATGACGGAAAGGCTACATACACCGGCCTTGTGTCGAAGGCGGAAGACGTGCAGCGCATCGTGAACTACAGCTTCACGCAACTGGGCGAACGACTTACTCTTTCTCCGAAACCGCAATGGCAAGGCTATGCCGAAAGTTTCAAGGACCTTGATAATTATTACAAGAACGCGGGAACGGGAATCAACCCGATTGTTCCGGCAAACAGGCTTGCAAATGACAAGAAGACCGTCCTTGACATGCCTAAAAGGCTTGACAATACGGTCCAGTTTGCGGACGTTCAGGGCATCGTGCAGGGTACGCTCGGTATGCTTCCGTCCATCACGGGCGTTGACTCCAAGGGTCTCGCCGACGTCGAAACGGATGTAACTGCGACCGCTGCCATGTACACGGCAAAGGTGTTCCAGAACAACGTGCGCCACTATTTCGCACATCTCCGCACGACCTTCAAGGCTATCGGCGACACGGTTCTCGCTTTGCTAGGCTACGAAGGTGTAAACGTACAGGTGACGCAGGGACCAGAAAACTACATGGAATTGCAGATCGCTCGTCAGGAACTGACTGCGCTCATGCCGGTGGTTGAACCTAACCAGAAGAGATTCATCACCAACGCAATCCTCCGCACTCATCCGGACAACGAAATCCTCGCACAGCTCTACGCCGAACTCAATGCCGCACCGCAGCCGACCCCGATGGAAGCCGAAATGCAGCAGACCATCGAACAGATGAAGGCAGCAATTGAACAGAAGGACGCCGAAATCCTCCAGCTCACGGCACAGGTTGAAACTTACCAGAAGTCCAGCGCAGAGATGGAAAAGAGCATCGAGGCCGACATTCTCAAGATGAAGATGAGCCACGAATTCAAGATGGAAGAGATGGCCCTTCAGTCGCAACTGCAAGCCGGTGGAGATGCGGTAAAGGCCGCAGCCGAAGCCGACAAGGCGCAGCTTGACCTTGAACAGAAGGCCGTGCAGCTAGAAACGCAGAAGGTCAAGAGCGCGGCAGAAATCGCAAAAACGTTCACAATGCCAGGATGGGAAAATTAAGGTATGAAGATTGGATTCAACCCGCAGAGCATCGTAGGACTTGACGGCATGCCACTCGTGGGGCGTGTCACTTTCTATATACACGACAGCGACGTCAAAGCGACGGTTTATTCCATGCAGGGCGACGCATTCGTGGAATCACAGAATCCACAACTTCTCAACAATGCTGGGCGCCTTGACGATACCGTGTTCTTTGACGCGGCAATCATCGACGTTTACATTCAGCAATACATCGGCGAGACCGGACACATGACGCCGGATTCTCCGGACGAGGATTTTGAACCGTTTGACAATTTCGAAGTAGGTTTTGAAATTCCTGTTGGCGAATCCGTGACGAACGTTGAAACGATTGCAGACCTTGAGGATGCAAACACGGATTCCGGAGTGGTTCTCGTTACGGGGTATTACGAAAAGGGCGACAGCCCCGCACGCTTCTACCTTTGGGACGGGAATGCGAACAACAATCCTGACGGCGGATACGTTATCGCATCCAACAATTCCGATTCGGGCCGCTGGATTCTCCTTTGGGATTGCGACTCCATTCCGAGTACGCTATACGGCGTGTTCCCTGGAAGCAACGAGACCAATATTTCCAGCTTCCTTTCGTACCCGCAGCAGGTGGGCTCCCACCTTCTCTGCACTTCTCCTATTCCACGATTCGTGCAAGGCACCTACGCGGCAAACACGACCTTCACGACCACGAAGACGGTCAAGTTCGACCGTGGAGCGAAGTTCCCGAACGCATTCTTCCACCTTGACGGCATGGAAGCGGACGAGGGCGGCGCGGATTACATTGCCGACTTCTACTTCACGCGACAGCATGAGGCACGGCTCTCTTGGTTCCGTTCGCTTTCTGCATTCTGGACTTGCAACGCTGACAAGCTCGTCATCGACCGCGACTTCATCGCGAACAGGACCATCTCCTCGTCATGCGCCGTTACCGGCAAGACGGTAGAGGGCGACATGCGCGTTAATGCCACGTACACGGCGGAAGGCTATCTCAAGTTCAGCAACTGCAATTTCTGCGCGCGCGGAATCTTCAACCCGACGATGGACAAGGTCAAGTTCCAGGGCGCACGCTGGGATGACAACCTGTGGACGACCACGTACAGCGCGGCCTCGTTCAATTTCATCAATTTCTCCGGCACCTACGCGGGCGCGTTCGTGGACTTCCTCTCGGTAAACGGCAACGCTCCGATGAACGTGATCGAGCTCAAGGACTTCGGCAACGCTGACATATACGTCAAGGCTCGGCTATGCGACATCGCGAACTCGCTCAACGTGTCCAAGAAGCTATACATCGAAGGCCGCAGGATTTCTGGACTGGTTGCATCGGTACTCGAAGAGGTACACGACGCCACCATCGACGGGCTGTGCGACCTCGCTGGCGGTTCCGTCTCTCTGTTCAATGTCCGCGCGCAGTCGGTCAAGTTCACCGGCACCACGTTGAACGTACACGGCTGCGAGATGTACCTCGCGGACGGCTCGGCGTTCTCGAACCTTTTCGGGGAGCGTTCCAAGTTCGCGAAGTCGACGGCGTGGGACATCGCGCCACTTGTCAACCTTTACGACTGCGAGTGGTCTGTAGGCATGGCGGCATCGAACGACAACGAGACGGACGTGCAGCCCGCATCGTTCACGAAGTGCCACCTCCACGACTGCACTATCATCCACAAGAGACTCTCTCTCAAGGACTGCACGGTAACCGCGTGCCAGCTTGGAATATACCCGTACAAGTCCGGCAATTCGTACTATATGACTTTCACGATGGAAGGCTGTACGGTAAACAACGCGGTGCCTATTACGTTCCAGAAGTTCGCGGACGCGACGGACGTTGTGAACAGCATCGAGCCATCTATCCGCATCGTGAACAACACTTTCAGCGGAAACGCCTACGGCATTCGCGCGCCGTTCTATTCCAACGTGACGAACCGCAGCCTGTTCTTCAAGGCGGGACGCCTCACTGGCATCGTATACTCCGGTAACGGCGGCGAATGCCCTGCTGACTCCGCCCAGGTATCCTTCTCGAACGACTGGACGGCGGAAACCGCATACGACACCGACCTTTCGAACAGCGGCTACGTTTCGCCGGTTGAACTGCGCGCATTCCCGACCGCGAGCCAGCGCACCGCGCTCACGTCCATCGACTTCGGGAAGTGGACGCAGGAATACTCTCTCACGGACAACCTCGGCGAAGGCATCAGCACAGAGAACAAAATAGGACGACACATAGTCCACAGCGTGCAGCTTACGACATGGAACGCGCATGAGCAGTACAACGACTTCTTCTCGCTCCGCTACTATTCCGCATCCAACCCGAACAAGCCAATCATCCTTATGTAAGGGGAACGAATCATGGCCTTGCAATACCTTTTTGACCCTAACAAGCAATTCCAGAGCATCGGCGGCGTGAACGAAGTCAGCGGATTTCTCCGCGTCTTTCTCAACGGGACTGACGACAGGGCGACAACGTACAAGAATTTCGACGGGACATTGAACGAAGCTGACATCGTACTCGATAGTTACGGGCGCGCCGTCGTGATCGTTGACGATACGAAGACATACCGCATTGAGGTGTACAATCGCCTCGGCGGCCTTATGTGGACGGTAAGCAACTACAAGGCGCGGGGCGGAAGTGGTGGCGGCTCCGGCACACCCGTGAGCGTGGAAGGTAAGGTCGGAGAAATCGACGTCGACGAGAACACCGAGGGCGGCGTGAAGCATTTTGTCGTAAGTCTCGCGGCAACCATCAAGAACGCCATCGCGACCCTCACCATGGCCGTGAACGGAGTCGCGAACGCGCTCAACGGCAAGAAGGACAGGCAGACTCCTGTAAGAGTTTCCGGCGGCACGACGAAGACGATCGTCGGAATCTCGCAGGACTCGGACGGGGTAATTACCCCAGAATTCGACGACATCGCGTTCCCGGACTGGACTAGCGCGATCAACGAGGCCGTGGATACGTGCGAGAAGCTGGAAAACAAGAAGACGACCCTTACCGGCTATGAGAGCAGCAACACGTACTACCCGACCATCAAGGCGGTTGTGGATTTTGTCAACGGAATGTTGCAGAACCTCGGCGGCAAATTGATTACGGACAACGGCGACCCGTTCACGGATTCATCGGACTTGCCAAGTTACACCCCTTACGGCGGAGTGGATATTGCCGACAAGGACTACGCCTACGTGCAGGGAGTAGGCACGGCGGAACGCTGGAGTGCGACCGTGAGCGTCTCGTCCGTGGCATGGGTACAAGAATACGCCATCAGCATCCCTGTATTTACGCCGGCGCAGCAGGCGGCGATTGATTCGGGCATTACATCCACGATTCTCGGTAACCTTCTCACGAAGACTGGCGACGGCTCCAATGTTACGGCGGCCTTCACGGCTTCGGGTACGCGCACGAACATATCCACGGGCGAGAAGCTGTTCGTTATATTCGGAAAGATTGCCAAGTGGTTCGGCGACCTCAAGGCCGTTGCGTTCAGCGGGTCGTACAACGACTTGAGCGATAAGCCGACGATTCCGACAGTAAACAATGGAACATTGACAATCAAGCAGAACGGAACGAGCAAGGGAACGTTCAGCGCAAACCAATCAACCGATACCGAGATAAACGTAACCGACACAACATACGAATCCAAGCCCGAAGCATCTGGCGGTACAGCCGTATCTTTAGTCACTACGGGCGATAAGTACACTTGGAACAAAAAACAAAACTCGCTGCCGTATTCGGGCGGTAAGTACGGAATAAACGTCAGCGGTTCTGCTGCTGAACTTGAAAAAGTTTCTTTAGGACAAGTTGACACACTACCAATTTCGCAGATTGTCAGCTCTTTATTCAAGGCTGGTACGTTCCTTTTGAAAGGGAACGCTTACGGCGGACAGCCTTACGTGTTCGGTAACGTTACGATTCCGAATAACCAATGGTATCGTTTCTCGGTCAGCGGAGAAGGGGCAAACTATTGCGTTATTACGCTTGAACCTTCAACGGGCGGTGCATCTAGCCCGTTTAACATCTTCAAGATTCTCGTAGACAACGGAAGCACTCGTGAAGACAAGGTAATGAAGGTTGTACGTGTGCCTTACGAAACTACCACATCCGAAATCGGCGACTCCGAAACTCCCGTATACGTTGATGCGAGTGGCGAACTCAAGGAATGTTCAAACGTAGCGAAAAAGGCTTCTTCCGGCAGCGGAAACCTTGCGGTTATTGACGGCAACGGGAATTATTCATCTAGCGGTATTAGTGCGTATGAACAAACTATGCTTAACGGACTCACGAGCAGGCTTGGCTCGTTTGTAAGCGCGATAAACAGCTTTTCCCATTCATTCAATGTCATATTCAATGGTTCGGATATTTCAAAAACCTTGGCTTTTGAAAATACCTATGCAAGCATAAAGTTCTTGAGGTTTGGCATTTCTTACCTCAGCGGAAAAATATCGTACAGATTGCCGTGGCGTGGCGAAAGTGCAGATTATAACGAATGGATTATAGCACCGGACACGCAAACAAAAAATGGCAAATCAATCGTACATACCACACATACTTTCACCGTGGCAGGGAATACAAATACAGAAGAACTTTATGAAGAAAACGAATTAGGGACAACGGGTCAAAGCGTGTCGTCAATTTTCGAAAAACAGATTACAACGTCGCAGACGGTGCGAGGTAGGCTGTCTTCGGAAATACGACTTTATAACGGCATAAGCTACAAGGAGTTAATCGTCCATGTAGATATTGGATATGAAAGACTATCGTCAACTGGAGCGTTTTTTGCTTTTGGCACGGTAACTTGCAATACCGACTTGTTTGAAAACGACTAGGGGAACAATTAAGGGCTAAATTCTAGCCCTCATGTGTAGTTTATCAATGTAAGGCACTAGGCTACAAGGTGGGCGAACTGGTACACTTGTCCGATGTTGCGGGTAGTATAGAGAAAAGGTTTAAACCAAAAGGAATTGCAAAATGATTAGAAAGACTATCAAGGGCGGCGATTTCAAGTCGCAGATGGTTGGAGAACTTGTATTTGACCAGGTTCCCGAAGAAGGCTCCTTCAACCCCGTCACCTCCGACGCCGTGGCCAAGGCCATCGACAAGGCCAAGGACGACATGCAGGAGAAGATCGACGAGGTGACGCTCGACCCGAGTGCCGTTGCGCTTGGCAACGTTCACCTCTTGGACGAGGTGACGGAGTTCCACGCAGACGGCTGCATCCTTGTTGACAGCGAGACTAATGGCCCCCGCAAGATGTCCAAGGACACGCTGCTCCAGCTGACCGCACAGAACGCACTCGCTGGCAACGTGGCTCCAGCGTTTATTCCGAACTCAACGACAACCATTGCGGGGCAGCCATACATGTACAATAGCGTGTTGTACATTGCTAAAGAGGTGTATCAAGGCCCTTGGGATGCAAACAAGTTCATTGTCTTACCTTCTGGTTTTGTTGCTAATAGAATCTTGGAAACTATTAAAGTATCTCTTACTGGTGTGTCCGTGTCCGGGACTCCAGGCAATATTGTAAAGCACGATATTTATACTGATGGTAATACGAAGGTTTATTTAAGCACACCTAGCGCGTGGAGCGTTGAAAATATACCTTATATGTATGTCTTCACTTGCGGCTATGTAGATGGCGATGGTGTTGCTCATGATGTTGTAACGGCCAACGCCTCTCAACTTGCGGGTAAGGTAGGACAGACTTTTGAATTGCCCGTAGGATATACTGATTACTATGTGTGTATGCGAGGTGATAGCGGAGAAGTTGCTGACTTTGTTTTTTCCGTTGAAACTTTGCTTATTAACAAAATCAAAACCGAAGCTAATCGAGTTATCCGTAATTTTAATTTGTCCTTTGTTGGTCAAGGTACTACTGAAACCGTCGTGCAGTGGCCTGTTTACGGCGTTGCGAAATTAAAGGTGAAAATGCCCGATAGTTACTCCGCAACGGCATTGGGACAATATAACACGGCTTTTGCCATCGGCTATTATGAAGTTGTTACGGATGATAGTTCGCCAAGAACTACTTTCATCACGTTGAATAAGACCCAAGTTCAATCTTACTTGGGAGCGACGCTTGAATATGTTTCCCCATCTTCTACCAAATCGTTATTTATTTTTGTTCGTAATGATGTAGGCACAACACTAGATTTTGAAATTGAAATAGAACAAACTAAATCGGAAGAGTCTAAAAATATTTCCGGCGAAATTCGTTCAATTGAAATGGCTTTGGTTTCCAAAGAAGACAAACTGACGGATTATTCTGTATTGAATTACAACGCGATAGACCTTCGTTCTAGCGGCTTGACCGAAGGTGTTTCAGCGAGTGATTTTCCGTCTTCGATGAAGTCGCACCCATCGACTTATATCAAGGCTCGCCCAATTGTAAGGAATCCTGGCAACCGCACAGCCGCAAACGGTTTTTGTGTTGCGCCGGATGGAAAAATTATTGTTGTGCATTCTGCACCTGGAACTTACCTTATTGGAATTGGCGACCTGTATAATAGCAAGTTTGCGGGATTCACTAAAACTCTTTATGTTGGTGGTGCTGTCCATGCTAATTTCGCTTTCTTCGGTTCTGAAAAATATGATGCTGGGGATTCTTACCCGCTTCTTTACGTTGGTGGTATAATTGGCGACGCTTCGACAAGCCCGACTATCAATGTGTTGAGAATTGTTGGGTCGCTTGATAGTGAAGGGTCTTGCAGTTTAACTCTTGTGCAAACGATAACCCTTGACTACACCGCTGGAATTGGGGCAATCGCGGATGTTAAGAAATGGGACGGAAAACTTGTGGCGTGGTATAATGACAAGGTTTTCGTCTATGACACTTTCCCGCAACTATCCGATGGAAACGTAACGCTGACAAGTTCCGACTTGGAAGACTCCTACACGCTTGCTGATTGGACAAATCGAGGCGACCCGCAGTCCGGTTGCGTTGTCGGCAACAAAATTTACGAAATTACTGGGTATGACTCTAACTGTCATTTAGCGGTAATTGACCTTATTAACAAGACTTGCAAGCAAACTCCAATGCCAGTCTACGATGAATGGGAAGCTTTGTGCTATTTTAACGACTTGTTCTTTGGCATGACGATTACTAATGGAGAAAATGGCGTTGTAGGTGAACTTGTAATTTGTTCTTTGGAAATTTGTTTGTAAAAGATGACTGAGCGGGCAAAACGGAATACTATGAAACTATCGCTCAAAGACCTTGTTAAGCTAATAGCCCCGTACCTCGTCGCCATCGGCGGGTCTATCGGGGTGTATGCCGACGGAAAGGCTAGATTCGAATTGATGGAGTACAGAGTCCAAGTTGTCGAGAAAGACAAGGACGACTTGCGCAATGACCTGAAGAGCATCAAGGACGTGCTGTACCGCATTGACACGCGGCTCTCCGTGTTCGGAGCGCAGCTTGATGAAAGGACTGGTAGATGAAGGTAAACTCCATCACCATCGACGGCTTCGCGCTTGCGGTCACGCCGATGGGCAACCGTCTCTACCGCATCGCTCGCGACACTCGCGTGTCTGTCAAGACGGACGAGGGTTGCTTCGAATTC
>Ga0310691_10002240_pt1 | contig 26313 bp, 22 predicted proteins | sample 176DNAGHGlowgp2_FD_203887 | JGI IMG/M metagenome (GOLD analysis project Ga0310691, IMG submission 203887) | Sheep rumen microbial communities from Palmerston North, Manawatu-Wanganui, New Zealand - 1766 DNA GHGlow gp2 (v2) (version 2) | ecosystem: Host-associated > Mammals > Digestive system >... | reverse complement strand
CCACAATTTCTACAATATCAGAAATATATTCTCCAATAACAGGAATATTTAAAGTAACCAAATGCCTTAAAATAAGCACAAGAATTGCAGTTATAATTGTAATTCCAATGCCTATTCCTACACCTCGAAATACTCCTGCTAAAAAATTTCTAATTATAATTTGCTTTTTACTCCCCATAATATTAGTTAAATCTTCTAAATTATTTTTTTCCAGCTTTTCAATTATTTGATCAATTTTTAATTCTATTTTTTTATTATTCTTAAAAAACATAAAAGCACCACATTTCACTATTAGCAACATTTGATGTTGAGGTAACTTTTTTCCTCCGTCCCAAAAGGGATTTAGTTTTGCCCCTTTTCAAAAAGAAAACTAGCTTTTACTTGTCCCCAAATGTGCTTTAATAGTATTATGTTGTGCTTTTTAGTTGTTTTTATTCAATTATATTTTTTATCACTAATTTAACTTTAAGGTTCCTTTTTTCCTCCGTCCCCAAAAGTCTCCTTCTGTTTTTCCATTTTATCAATTAATTCCTGCAAAGTCTTTATATCTGAGCCGATTAGCTCCCAATTTTTTGAGTTCATTGAATTAGTTAGGTTTTTGTTTGCTTTTATAATTGCTTCTATTGTTCCATCTAAATCTTCTGTTGTGTTTGTATCAATACTTGTTGCTTCTTGAGATACTATGTTTTCTAAAGCTTCTTCTAAGTTATTTCCAATTGCAACTTTATTTCCAGATGAAACTATAATCTTTTTTAGAAGTGGAGTTCCCGCTTCTTTCTCATTTGTTTTTGTTTGATAAATCTGCTCTATGTAAAGCAAAGTATTTTCAACAGGGACAACCATTATGTTTTTAGAAATTTTGGCACCTGTAACATTTAATTTTTCTATTTGATTTTTCATATTTTCATCTTGAGAAATCTGGCTATCTAGCTGTGTTAATCCTAAAATGCTTTCATTTGAAGATAGTCTATATATTTTGAGCTTATTTACTCCATTTTCGTTTGTTCCAACCAAATATGCTATTAAATTTTGCTTATTGTTTGGAGAATACATTTGTATTAAACCAATATTATTTTCTTTTACCATTGTGTAATATGAATCAAGTGTGTTTGTAACTGTTTTGTTGTTTTGAGTTGCTACATAAGAAGCCTTTTTCCAGCTATCATCTCCTCTATACAATACTTCAGATTTTGTATTGTGATATTCTTCTATCATTGAAGATTGTACATCATACAAGAATTTTGGATATACAAAACTTTTTGAAATATCTTCTGGTATTTTCGCATTTAATTCTTCAAATACATTCGGATACATTTTTCTGTATGCCATTGCTATTGGATCTGTTTCGTCTGTTATATAGAATCTCATTGTTCCATCATAGCAATTTATAATTACTTTGATTGAGTTTCTAATATAATTTATTGAATTTCTTTCACCATTATATCTTACATTTGTGTATGTTGAATATGGATAATTGCTTGACACTGTATATCCATCCAACACCCAATACATCTCTCCTGCTTCGCTTACAACTACATAAGGATTTTCGTCAAATAAAACATCATTTAAAACCATTTTGGCTCTTTTTAGAATATTTCTGTTTACTAATATTTTTGTATTTTTATTTATTTTATTAGAAAAAGCTAAATTTGGATTTTGAGATTTTATTCCAAGAATAAATCTGTCTAGAAAACCTAATTTAAGTCCTGAATTTCCTTCATAAGTACTTGTATGTTCTGTGCCCTTACTATCTGTATAGTCATATTCTTCTACATTTGTTTCTTGGGCAGCTATTGAATTATCAGTTTTTAAACCATAGTATATTTGTGGCTTTTTTATAAAATCAAGATCAGAAACGCTATTTTTCACATATTCTATATCTCCTTCTTCTGTAGCCGATACAGCTGAAGTTAAAATCGCACCATATCCGTGTGTATACTCGAAAGTCTTACTATTATAGGTTCTTCTGCTACTTGCTATTTCTCTTGGCGAAACATAAACTAATTTCGTTTTATTATCTTGAACATATTTTGAAATTCCTGCAGTTTCATATGTATAATATTTTTTCTCAGATTGTTCGTTATTTAGTTTTTCTAAAACTTGTTGTTTATTAATTATAACAGCATTATTTAATAAATCATTGTTATTTTTTATTTCATCTGTTGTTATTGTTCCACTAAATTCAATTGTTTCATCTTCCAAATTGATTCCATAAGCTTCTTTTGTATAAGCAAGATTTCTTTCAATATATTGTTTTTCTTTGTCATATTTATTTGAATTTACAAATAAAACATTAAATCCAAACATTACAATAAACATACAAACCATATATGCAGGAATAGCTAGTAAATTTTTTATTGTTCCAGATTTATTTTCTTTTTTGATATTAGATGTAGCTAAAAAGATTGACACAACAATTACTATTGCTAATACTATATTTCCCCATAATTTTATTGTTACATCTGTTAACCCTGCACCTGTAAGTTGCAATTTTGAGTTTGTTGTTATAAATCCACTAAATACTATATCTAGCGTTCCCACTAAAGTATATATTGCATATAAAACACTTAGAATTCTGACATTTTTTATAATGTGTTTAATTAAAGAACTCTTTTTTAAAGTATCCTTATCTACCCCATCAAAAAATTTATTAAACACAAATATATGATATACAATTGAATATATTATTAAAAATATAAAAATGCCAATCAAATATGAAATAGTCATCTTTATAAGTGGTTCAATAAACATATAAAATGAAATGTCTAAATTAAAAATTAAATCTGTTTTTTCAAAAGATACATTACTTGCACAAAGTATCAATTTAGGAGTAAATATTATTCCTACAACAATACTTGAAATAACAGCAATTACAAGAGAAACTGATTTGTTCATAAGCTTTGGCATTTCTTTTTTTTCATCATCAAAAAAATCCTTCAAACTTTTCTTAATTCCTCTATTTGCAAAATACATAATTATAAATGTAATTACAAAATTTATTCCCATTATGCTATATTTATACATTGTATTAGTTTTAAAAATTTCTAGGTATTTTTCTCCTAATTCCTTGTATTCTAAATAACTTCCTTTAGTTGCTATATACATTGAAATTGCAAGTATTATCATAAACGCAATTACAAGGATTTTTCTAATATTTTTTTTCATAACTTTCCTCCTTAGATAATCGCTTTTACAAATTCCTGGCTATTAAAAATTTCCATATCTTCCATTTGCTCTCCAACTCCAATAAATTTTACAGGAATTTTGTTTTCTTCTACTATTCCTAAAACAACCCCACCTTTTGCAGTTCCATCCATTTTTGTAAGAACTAAACCTGTTACATCTGTTTCATCTTTAAAGGCTTTTACTTGTGAGATTGCGTTTTGTCCTGTTGTACCATCAATTACAAGAAGTGTTTCTTGTGCGCAACCTTCCATTTCTTTATCTATAACTTTTTTAATTTTTCTAAGCTCGTCCATTAAATATTGCTTATTGTGTAATCTTCCTGCTGTATCTACAATTAAAACATCTGCTTGGGTTTCTTTTGTCTTCTTTATTGCATCAAATACAACTGATGCTGGATCTCTTCCCTCATCTCTTTTTACAATTTCTGCACCTGAACGTTTTGACCAAATCTCAAGTTGCTCAACTGCGGCTGCTCTAAATGTATCTGCGGCTGCAACTACAACTTTTTTGCCTTCTTTTCTAAGCCTATTTGCAATTTTTCCAATTGAAGTTGTTTTTCCAACTCCATTTACCCCTACAACTAAAATTACAGATGGCTTTGTTTCTAAATGCAAACTATTATCTACTTCATCTAAAACATTTTGCATTTCTTTTCTTAATGCATTTTTTACATCTTCCTCATCTTTTAAATTTTCTTTTTTTATTGTAGTTCTTAATTTATCAACAATTTTTACAGATGTGTCCATTCCTATATCTGACATTATTAATATTTCTTCTAGCTCTTCTAAAAAATCTTCATCAACTTTTCTAAAAGTACTAAATACATTGTTTATTTTTTCATCAAATGATGTTTTTGTTTTTCCTAACCCTTGTTTTAATTTTTCAAAAAATCCCATTTTTCTCATATCCTTGTATATTAAATTTAGGTTTTTAATAGCGGTTTTACCTATAAACCTATCTATTACTATAATAATCTTTTATGTATATAATTATATAAAAAAAAAGGGAAAATATCAAGTATTTTTGGCTTATATTTTTAATTAATCATACTTTATAATTATGAAAAAAATCAAAAGAAAGCGTGTACTCGGTTAGTAAGTACTCGTTTTATATATTATAAAATTTAACTATTATACAATCGCCAATTTCATTTTTAGTCAGATAATATAATATTATTTATATTTAATTATTAAAATAGTTGGAAGTTTCCGAATAGTCTTTTTTTCAATTTACATATTTAAAAGATTTCAAATATAATTTCATTTTATATCATTTTTTTACAATTAAAAATGTATAATTTTTTACAATTTTGTCATAATAATTTTTAGAATACAAATTAAGGGCAAAAATAAGAAATATTAAAAGTATAGGAAACTCTATGAAGCTTCTAAAGTAGCTAGTGGGGTTGAAGAGAAAATAAATTAAAATTTTATTTTCAAGGGAAATATCATGCGACTTCTTGCATTATGAGTCTCAAACTCTAATAGAGTTTTCTGTATAAAAAATTTTTGCTTTTAAGGAAAGGAATGATATAAATATGAAAGCAACTGGTGTTGTAAGAAGAATAGATGATTTAGGAAGAGTTGTTATTCCAAAAGAAATAAGAAAAACTTTACGTATAAAAGAAGGAGATCCACTTGAAATTTTTACAGAAAAAGATGGTGGAATTATTCTTCGAAAATATTCGCCAATTGGTGAACTTACAGAATTTGCAACAGGTTATGCAGAAACTTTATCTAAAACTACAGGACATATTGCGTTTATAACAGATAAAGACACTGTAATTGCTGTATCTGGTGGATCCAAGAAAGAATACTTAGAGCAAAATGTTAGTGATGAATTAGAGCAACTTATGGAAGATAAAGAAGTTTATACAAGTAAAGAAAATAGTGACTTAGCTATGCCTATTACTCAATCTGATAAAGAAAAAAAGGATAAAATCTACAATTCTCAAGTAGTTTATCCAATAATTTCTAATGGTGATACAATTGGTACTGTTATATTACTTTCTAAACAATCTAATATTAAAATGAATGAAGTTGAGAAAAAAGTAGCTCAATCTGCTGCATCATTTTTAGGAAGCCAGATGGAAATCTAAAAAAGTGGCTCGAAGCCACTTTTTTATCTATCCTTCAAAAATCTCAATCTTTTTCATAACAACATCAGAAAAATCATCCTTTTTATTTTTTAAATACTGAACATTGATCTTTTTAGTTTCTACAGGTGTTGTCTTCAATTCCTTTGTATCAATTAAAACTCTATTAGATTCTTGCATTCCAACAGGTAAAGTCATGTTTTTATTGTTATATAAAACAATATTTGAAAATGCTATAAAATTTGCACCTTTTGGAAGTTTAATTTTATATAAAAAAACTTTTTTACTTTTATTGTCTTCGTCTATTTCTTGATAAATTTTACTTGTTCCATCTGAACCAGCCATATCTTTATATTTAACTATAGCATGCTGTAATTCTCTTTCTTCATTTAAAGAAAATGTCTCTAATCCATCAAAACTTAATTCTTTTTCACATGCTTTATACACATATATATCTTCATCTAAAACATTTTTCTTTAGTGCTTTTTTTAGATTTCTAGATATTTCTGCTAGCTTTTCTTTTAAATCTTGTGGTTCTGTATTTTTTCCAATCTCTAAAATTTTAATTATGCTTCTTGGCGATTCTCTATGTGACTTATTCCCTAATGTTCTTTCTTTTCTACCATCTGAATCATCATCTGCAAAAATGTCAAATTCAGCAGTATTTTCAGTTAAAGTCTGATTTGCATCTAGTATTCTTATTTTTTCCAACATTTTTGAATACTCTTGTAATTCAACATATTTTTTATTATATATATCATTTATTGCACTTAATAGTTCTGTTGAAGCTATAAAACTGCTATCTAACTCTAAATCTGTAAACTTAAGACGTTGATTTTTATCTGCATTTTCTCCAAAGGCTTCAAAATCTTCGTCAAAATTAAATACTTTCTCTATTTTAGAAACATTTAATTCTTCTTCTTCACCTTCTTCAAGAGCTGCTACTTCGTCTTTATTTGAATACTTCCAGAATTCAAATATACTTTTTTTGTGTTTATTTATTTCGTTTATGTATAATGTTGCATTTTCAATTTTTTTAATTAGATTTTTGTTTTTTAGTTTTATTGCATTTATATCTTGCACAATATTTTTCATACTATTTTCTGCTATTTCTAAATCTTTAAAACTCATTATAAGTTCATCTAATGTATAATTTCTATTTTCTACTTGTTTTTCTTCTACTTTAGCTTTTTTTTCTAGTGTATTATTCTCTTCTTCTTTTTCCTTTTTATTTTTAGCTTTTTTTACCTTTTTACTTGAAGAAAAGAAATATTTTACTTTTCCAAAAAAAGTTTTTTTACATTCTAAATATGTAGAAATTGTTTTTTCTTTTTCTAAATACTCTTTTTCAAGTTTTATTGAATCCTTTTTTAGGCTATCTAGTTTTACTTTTAATTCTTCTATTTCCAATTCTGTCATATTTTTTAGCTCTATAGATTTTTTATATTGACCAGAAACAAATTCTATTAAGTTCTCATATTTTATTTGTTCATCATCTAAAAATAATTGTAATTCTCCATTGTCATCTATACTAGTTGTAAAATTATAATAATGAGGAAGTCCTATTTGAAGTATAAATAAAGCTTTTAATAGTTTAAAAAACTTTAATCCTTCTTTTGCAGTATCAAATTTCATTTTATATAAAGTTCTTATTCTTCCATAAACTTTAGTTTCTCCAATAATTTGTAAACTTACTTTTTTCTTTTTATCATATACTTCATAAATTGATGGATAATCTTTTGTAAATAACCATAAATAGTTTTCTAAATCTTTTAAATCTGAAACTTTTAAAAAATCACCAGAATATTCTAAATAACTTATTGGAACGAATACTGTTTCATTTTTTTTGTTTTCTATTTTTTTCTTTAATAAATAGAAAAATGTTGAATAATCAGAATCTTCTGTAGGAACTAACATAAAATACCTATCTGAATATTCTGAATAATATATTTGCCATAAATAATTTCCGTTAAATTTTACTTTATATGGTATTTGTTTAGCTAATTTTTCTTGTTCTTGCTTTATTTTCTCTACATCACTAATTTCTACTTTTTTAAGCATTTTTAAAAAAGTTGCATATTTTGATGCATTTTCCTCATTAATTGAATCTAGATACATATATAATGGACTTGCTTCATCATATCTTTCATGTAAACTATCCATTCTATGTGTTGGTGTTAATAATATGTCTATATCGCTTATTTTTATATATTTATATTGTTTATATTGCTTTTCATCATATCCCTTTAATGCTCTAAAATTCAAATTTTCAGTTGCAATAAGAGCTTTTGGTACCCTTTCAAAATTTAATCCTAAGTATTCTATTTTTTCTTCTATAGCAGATTCCAATGTTTCTTTCTTCTTTCTTGGCAACTTACTCCCTTCCTTTCAATCATAGGGGACAGGACTATTTAATAAAAATCATTTAATTCCTATTCCATTTCTCTAATAACATTATGTACACAATATATCATATTTTTTGAGAGTTGTCTATATTTTTAAAAAAAAATTTTAAAACGGGAATTTTTTATAAAAAACTCCCGTTTTATTATTTATTAGTATTATGTTATATCATCATAATTCGTAAACTTAAATGTTCCTTTTCGTTCTCTTCCTAATGCTACATAATATGCTTCTTTTATAGCTTTATCGCTATCTCCTTTTTGACGTATATATTTATATATCTCTATATAGCTTTCTAAATCAGTTCCCATCATACTGCTGTATGATTGCAAATATGGTATATATTCATCTCCATTTTTATAACTAGTTGGCATATACGTATTTCCATTTAATTGTCTTGGTTCAAAACTAATATTCCACATTGCTGGATAATGACCTAACGAACTTGCTAAAGTATAATCTTTTTCATTTATTTTTGCATAAGTATTATCACTTTTTATAACATAAATATTTTCTTCATCAACAAATTCTTTTGTTTTATTATTTGGAATTACAACATAATTATTGTATGTATTACTGGTGCTTCCTATTGGAAAACCTTGTAAAAATGTAGCAATGCATGATTTATTTTCGAGTAAATCCCAGTCTTCTTCAGATATTTTTGGCATTATAAAATTTATATTTTCGTCTGCTTTTGAGTAAATCGAAAATCCAGAAATTGCAGTAGATAAATTCGTTTGTATTACTGCTCTAATTACATCTCTTCTGTGTTGATTAAATTTAGAATCTGAATCTTCTATAAATGTATTATCTGAATTGATCTCACCAAAAATATTATCTATATGTGTAAACTCATATCCATCATAATTTGCTGAGTTCTTTATACTAGAATTCTCATTCCCTGCATTTAAGCCCTGTAAATTATTTTCTACCCAACTTGAAAAAACATAAGCATCTCTATAATATTTAAATGCTAAGTTATTCTTTTTTATTTCGTTTAAATAACTTCCAAACCTTGCTATATTGTCTCTGTAATTTTCACATTGCTTCATTCTAGCGCCACTATCATCTATATAAAATATAACATCTCTTGTATTATTAGGATCTATAGTTTGTGATATATTTCCTGGTCCTATAATATTTCCTTTATCATCTGTAGTTCCATAGTAATATTTGGTTCCATTCCTTATTGTATAATAATAATAATATCCCTTTTTTCCATTTTCGTCTGTTTTTCCATCTTCATTTATTAGGTATTCTTTTAACATTTCTGTTTTATTATTTGAAAACTCTATTCCATTAAATTTAAAACTTATTATCTTACTTGGGTCTTCATAATCAAGTGTACCACCAATATTTTCATATTGCTTTAATCCAATTAAATAACCTTCATGTCTTTTATGATAACCATTATTCACGTCATTAACATTACGAAATTCATCTACAATAATATAATTGTCAAGACTGTATGTTATTATATAATTTGTATTTGCATCCTTACTGTAATTACAACTATAAGTTACATAAGGTTTTAAATCTGATATAGTTTTATCTTTTTCGTATTCTTCATCTACATCGTTGTTATCAACATCTGGAAGTTTATTTACAAATGGTGAATATATATAATATCCGTCATACATTGTAAGTACTACAGCAGGTACATATTCATTCATAACTTTGTTGTTTTCGCCGTTAAATCCAAATGCTAAGTTTAAAGCTGTATAGAATGCATTTACAGATGCTTTTGAAAATTTAACTCTACTTTCAGGCGCATATTTTGAAAAATTAAGTGTATTTGTTTGAAATGCTTTAACTGCATCATATGTTGCATTCTGTAATCTTGAATCATATGTATTTTGAATATTTATATTATTTACTTGTACATCTACATACTTTGAAAAAACTAAATATATTGGTGTCATAATCAATAGAAAAATTAAAATTAAGTATTGTAATTTCATATTATTTTTTCCTCCTTACAAGTTTTTTTAACTTGTATTGTCTAAATATAAGTTAAAAAAGCTTGTAAATCTATTTACAAGCTTATCAAAGCAAGTTCTATAATTACTTTGTTGTACCGTTATAATAAGCTATTACAGAATTTGAATTAGTTTTTCCTGTTAATGTTTCAACCCAATTTTTGCTTATAATTTTAGCTTCTAAGTGTACAGGACTATTAGAAGGTATTGTGTATGGTAAATTATTTTCAATTTGAGTTCTTGTTAAATCAATATATATTGTGTCTCCTGCTGTTAATAATTCATTTATTTGCTTTTTTGCAGGATTTTCATCTGGTATTTTTATTAACATATCATAATCAATTGCAACACCTACCGAGCCTATTGCGTCTGTAAAGCTCTTTAAATCTTCTTCAGTAACTTTCGATTTAACCGTTATAGCTTCACCCAAAACATTTATTGCTTCTTGTACTTCTAATATTGTAGCATCATCTACTTTATCTGCCATTAGAACCATTGGTAAAAGAAACATTACTCCTGCTGCAACAATTATTACAACAACCATTACTGCTGTATCTCCTAAATTCATTTAAAATTCCTCCTTTTTTATTCATTACTTTCTATATATGTTATAATTTTTATGTCACTCTTTTCAACATCTGAAACGCCCTCATCTGTTTTTTCTTTATATACGCCATAATATTCTTTGAATTTTTTACTCCCAACTCTATTATACAACATTTTTAAGACTTTGTCAAAGTTATCACTATTTTTGTCTTCTACATATCTATTTGCAGTACCAGAAAGTGAAAATCTTAAGTATCCTTTCCCGTTGGAAATTTGAATATCACTAAATTTTTCATCATTTTGAAATGTTTTTATTATTTCTTCTGGAAAATCAGTTATGTTCGAATTATCAAATATAATACAAACATCAAAATTTTCTTTCCTTATTCGTCTTAAAGTTGTAACTATTGTTTCTATTTGAACAGTTCTTGTATATTCACCGTTACTTTGTATAAAATTCAGTAAGGAATTATTTTCTTCAGAATTTGTATCTATAGCATATTCAACTTTTTGTCGTGATGTAACTATATCATCTATCTGAGTCTTAACTCTTGAAAAGGTTGTTATACCTAATGTAAGTGCTATTAACAATAGAAAAACAGAACCAGCCATAATAATAGCATCTGATGCATTTTCCATAATGGTCTTCCTCCTTTTCAATAAATAATTTTAAATTTTAAGGTTTTACAGTAACTGTAATTGTATTAATTAATCCTGTTTCAGGATTATATACAGGTTCAACTTCATAAAACTTTCCTGTTTCGGCTTTAGCAGTACCAATTGTTACTTCATTATTTGCAACATCATATGTTGTTACTGATTCTCCATCTATTGTCATATTGACATATTGCATTGAGCCACCTTTTACTTTGGCATTATTGTTTATTGATATTGCTACATTTCTTAATGTATTAACTTGAGAACCTGACTTATTTTTTCCAACATAAGGTTGAATTTTTTGATTAAAAGCAGTTATAGTTTGCTTATCTAAACTTGTATCAGTTGTCACAGATCTAGACATATTTCTAAATACCATAACACCTAATGATATTAATAAAATAGCAAGTAATATTGCACCTGCCATTATTAAAGCTTTTGATGCATTTTCCATAATTTTTATTGATGCAAATAGCCTAAAATAAGGCTATTTGCATTCTCCTTTCATAAATAACTTTTAAACTAAGGGTTTGTAGTTTGTCCTCCACCTGATGTTCCACCTGTTGTTGATGCTGAATTTTGTGAATATGCAATGTTAGTAATTAATCCTGTATCTGGATCATATTCAGGTGTAATACTATAAGTACGTTGTGTATTTAAAGTAGATACTGATGTAACAGGTCTTCCATTAACATTTACTTCTCTTCCTGTTCCTGATTGTCTTTCAGCAGCATTATTTGCAATAACAGCAGAAATCATTGTTTGAACCTCACTTGCCGTTTTGTTTGTTCCTTGATAACTTTCCCATTGTGAATTAAATGTAGAAATTTCTTGTTTAGAAAGGTTTGCACTTCCTACTGTGTTTTTTGAATTATTATATACCATTATTCCTAATGATATAATTAAAATTGATAAAAGTATAGCTCCTGCTATAATTAGTGCTTTTGAAGCGTTTTCCATAATAAATTCCTCCTTTATTTTTTTATTTTTATTAGTTTTAGCAATATCAAATCTTATGGAATAATTTGTATTACTAACTTTAAAAACATAACTATTGTGTAACTTGTTCAAATAACATATATTTGACTTTTTTTTGAGAATTATACTCAATTTTTTTACACTTAAATTTTATTTGTCTATAATATTTTACAAAATCATTCATTCCTGCATCATATAATGTCTCCATAGAAAAAATTCTACTCTCACCCAAATCTTTTGTTTCAATTTCTATAATTACAGAATTTTCATCATTTTGTATATAATTTCCCTTATTATCTTTTTTTACAATTTTTTTCTCATTATCATCTACTGCATGATTTATGATTGTTGTTATATCTGTTCCTAAAACTTCCTTGTCTAAATATTTTTCATATTTTGTGTTGAATTTTTTTATTTCGTTGTATTTTTCTCTATATTCAAAATATTTTGAGAAGAATGCTACAGCAAAAACCATAACGCTAATTGCAATAACTAATACTGTTTTTTTCATAATTCCTCCCATAGCTAAATATAACATTCTTGTCTAAATTTGTCAATTAAATTTATGAATTATTTTCAATTTTTATTGTTTCGACTAAATTAGAATTTTCTGCGTAGCTAATTGTACACTTATATTCTTTTTCAATATTGTTTTTTAATATATTATTTATATCATCTATCTTTATATTATCAGATAACAAATTCGTTTCTGAAGTCCCATCAATTATTCCACTTTCTGCTGTAACTTTTAATAATACAGGAAACTTTCCTTTTCTGTTATAATCTTTTGCTTGATTAATAATAGAAACAACATCCTGAATTTTTAAAGTTTTATCCTCATATTTTAAAAATTTTTGATTAAAGCTATCTGTATCAGCGCTAAACATTAAATCATATATATCTGATGTATGATTTCTAGTTTTGGCAAAAACATACATCATAAATGTAGATAACAATACAAACAGAAGTATAGAACCTGCTATAAGTAAAGCTTTTGCTGAATTTTCCATAACTTACTCCTTTATTCAACTTTTCCTGTAAATTTAAATGTCATACCAATAATTCTTCCTGTTCCACCTACTCCATTATCATATAATATTTTTTCTTTATCACATTCAAAAATTGCTTTTTTAAATTGATAATATTCATAATATTGTCTAATACTCATTTGATACTTTCCATATAAAAGCAGATTTTTCATATCATTATATAAACTATTTACTTCACTAGATTCATATGGAACTGGATCTTTATCTTTTATTATTGCTCTAAAATCTGCTATAGCTTTTCTTTTAAGGATTAATATTGCTTTATCATATGACACTTTTTGCTCATTCATTAATTTTTGTACTTGATAATCAATATTAATTGGATCTTCTTTTACTATTAATTTATTTATACTTTTCGCAAGTTTAGTAGTTTCTGAAACTCCATATAAATCTTCAATTTCAGTAGCCTTTAATATTCGATCTACAACTTGATTACTTGTTTCAGACTGAATAAGTACATCATTATTACTGTTAAACAAGTGGTTAATACCACCTTCAGTATTATACCATATTTTTTGCTCTACATCGTTTCCTTTGCCTTCAAACGAAACAATTAATGTAAATGGTGTATATTTTTCATCATTTGGAGCATTATCTGCTCCAGAGTGTCTTGTATTGTAATCTTCAACCATATTAGCTAAAGAAATAATTTCATATCCATAGACTTTATCTCTTTCATAATTGGTAAATTGTTTATTAAAATCCGCTACATTTGCAATGTCATCTATCTTTCCTTGGTCATTATAATATTCTGTTATTTTACCTTTAAAGTAGAACAATAACGTTACTATTAGCATTGTAACTAATACTCCACCAGCCATTAACAGAGCTTTTGCTGAATTTTCCATATAATCCTCCTGTTTTATGAAATTGATGTCATAGAGTTTGACATACTCGTTAAACCTATATAAACAAGTGGTATAATTAAGTAACCTACAAACATTACAACCATAGGCGCAAATCCAATAACTTTACCTATCATACCTTTTCTTTTAATTAATCTTTCATTTGATTCTTTACGTTTATCTTGGTAATATCCTCTTTCAGAATCAAGTTCATCAAATGCGTCTATAATTGGTATTTTTTCAACAGCAGCTTGTAGACTTTCAACTATACGTATAAACAATGGATAATTTGTATCTGTTCTTAATACTTCTAAAGCTTCCCACGCTCCTGCTTCATAGTTATTAACACATCTACTTATTGGCTCTCTAAATATGTCTGAATATCTTTCAAGCCATTCAAGTATAATTTCTACATTAACTCTTTCTATTCTCATAAGCATAAGTATTATGGTCTGGAATTGCATTACTTCGTCTTCCATTTCCATAAGTCTCATTTTGTATTGGAAATACAATAACCAAACAGGTGACATATATCCTATTATCATAAATACAAATGCCATTAAAAATTCAAACCATTGTAGATATTCTGAGTTAACCTTTTGTAATTTTTCATAAATTCTGTCTATTGCTTTAGTTACTTCATCTTCTTTAGCATTAATATAATACTCATCTTTTCTAACTTCACGTTCAATATCTTGTTTTGTAGTTTTTAAGTTTCCTCTAAACTTGTCCAAAAACTTATTATCACTCTCTGTTATTTCCATAGCTTTACGTAGTGCTGTATCAGTAAGTCCACCTAATAAGTTGTATTCAGTCGTAGGTTCTGTATATATCCACTTTACTGCAACATGGTGTAATTGAATCATTAAAAAGAGTGTTACTGCAAAAGTTACTATAGCAATTGCAATTCTATTTACGTAAAACCATTCCATTTTTAGCTTTGATGCAGAATCTTTTAATAGTTTTTGAACTTTTAAATATTCTTTTGTTCCTTTTTTAGGTATAAACATGTCTACAATTCTTTTACCAATTGGATTTTTATATACCTTTGATTGCCATGGATTTTCTTGATTTACAGTTTGTCTATCCATCGAACCATTATTTTTTATTTTTCTAAGTAAAACATAACATATAACTGTAAGTAATATTATTAATATTTGTACAATCATTCCAGGCTTTCCTCTATAAAATGCCTCTGTAAAATCGAAATTTCCTATTGACCAATTTTTTAATGGCTCTAAGAATAAAACTGGAACAATTGAAATTATAGATAAACTTTGAAATACATAATCTATTTTATCTCTTTTTAATATTTCAATTTGCATTTCTTCAGTTATGTTGTTAACATTTTTTAAATATAATGACGCCTTATCTACTTTTCTATCACCAAACTCTTTTGTAAGGTAAGAAATTCCAGCGAATTCCTTTAAATATGGATTAGGCGCTATATCATAATATTTTTCAAGTTCTGTCTCAGGATCATTTGCAATAAGTACTTCATATATTTTTTCGCCTTGTCTTGAAATAGCCTTTTCATCATCTTGTGATATTTGATAAATCGCTTCTTCTACCATGTTAAATTCATGATAAGCATGTCTAATCTCTGCAAAAAACTCTAGTTGTTCTTTAAGTAAGTTATTATCCATTGAATCAACGCTTCCATCGATAAAAGCATCTACCATAAATAATTCAAAAATTAGAATTATTGACATAAGTAAATAATTAGATTTAGTTAATACAACAGAAGCTATCATTAATGGAAAAACAAACATTAATACTTTGCTTAATATTTTAGCCGAATCTCTTCTTGTAGCATATTCGTCATCAACATTTATTATTTCAAGTCTTCTTCTAAGTTTATTAATATATGTCTTTATATATGGAATTTTTGAATATGTTATATATAATTTTTGGTATAATACTTCCATAGAGAACTTATTAGATTCAGTTCCCTGTCTTAATTTTCTAATTTGCTGATATTCAGATTTGTTCATTTTTTTACGTAAAATTAAGTATACTACAACTATTACAGCAAATATAATCAATATACCATATATCATATATAGTAAAAATTGTGTTGACAAAGCCTGCTCCTCCTTTTGTAATTTTTATTGTTCAGTTGCTAGTCTTCCTGTGCTTTTAATTCCCTTGCTTGTAGCTCTTTTAGCTTCTTTTTTCTTTTCATCTTTGTAAGCTGTTGGATTAAACACATTTGCTTTTCCCCAATGTTCTTCAACAAATTTGTCAAATTCTTCAGCATCACTCTCATCCATATTAAGTCTCATCTCTTTAATGTTACCTGGAGTTATACTATTTGTAATTACATATTCTCCATCAATATATTCTAATATATTTCTGTATTCAAACAATTTAGCATCTGTAATTTTTCTAAAATATTGAGTAGCATTGTCAAAGAAATAGTCAAATTTTCCTTCTAGTGATTTTTCTCTTCTGTAATCATCTGTATATTCATCAACTCTCTTTACAGGAATACATTCTGTTACTCTTTCTATATATCTTTTTCCTCTAAAATCTCTTGCTAAGTGTATATCAAAATTTAATACTTGTACAACTTGTTCTTCAGCTGTTCTTTCATTCTTGAATACTCCAGCTCTTAACATTGAGTTTCTTAATGCTGTTACTAAATCAGGAAATGTTTTTGCGTGGTGAGTAAATAATGTAAATTTAGATGCAACCTGTGCTGATTGTATCATCCAAGAAGCAACAGGGTCAGTTGCAACCTCTCCTATGATGTTTACTGCACCGTCAGTTTTTTTCTGAACGTCCAAACATTCTTGTCCAGCTATTGTATCTGTTTCACGCATTGATAAAATATTTCTTGTTGGATAAACTTTTCTTAAGTGCAACTCAAATGCAGTTTCTGTAATACGTAAGTTCATAGTTTCATAGATATTTTCTATCATACCCATAAGTAATGTTGTTTTACCACAACCTTGCTCTCCAGTAATTGATGTAATTCTTGCACCTTTTACAAGATATTTAAGTAATTCTATTGCATCATCTTTACCTGGAGTTTCTCCTGTCCATTGTTCCAATGTTGCTCTTTTTACGTCGAATTTTCTTACGAAGAATGCCCATGTTTCAGACATACTTGGTCTTACAACAACGACACGAGAACCATCTTTCATTTCATTGATTTTATATCCATTTGTATCTGATAATTGTCCTGGATTATTATATTTGTATATATTTTGACATACTCTTTTTAGTTCTGCTTCTGTTCCAAATGATAAAAACGCAAGTCTAATAGATACACCATGGAAGAAAATCCATATACTATCACATGCTCTTTGAACTTTATGTTCTTGAACTTGTGCTAAATAATCTCCTCCATCAGTTTGTGCTACTTGGCTTAAAAAGCTTTCTGGTAAACCAGATACACCACCTGATACACCATCTATATTCATATCTCTGACTTCATCTATACTACTATATCCTTTATATTTTTGGTATATTCTTTGCACAACAACATTTAACTTATCAGAAAAAGATAATGCAATATTTTCTTTTTCATATATATCTTCTATTTCTTCATCAGTTATAACATAACAAGGTTTTGTTTCTCCTTGTAAATATTTCAATGTTGCTAAATTATATTTTTTTATAATTTCAGTTAATGCCTCATATCCAAATTCTTTTTTGTATACATATAAAATTATATCAAACTTATCTTGCGGTGTAAGCATAGAAGGAATGTCAAATGGAATAGATCTTGAAATATTTATTTCATCTACGCCATATTCTTTAGCTAATAAGTCATATATAAGCTCTTTTACATATTTCTTATCATTAACATCTCCATACGTACACCCTTTTAAAGCCTTTTTTAATTCATATTTTTTATTTTTTCTTCTTTTCAATTCCTCTTCAGAAAGTCCAATATCATACAAGTTGATTTTTGTTATTTCGTCAAGTCTTCTTTTAACATATTCAATCATTTTTTCTAATGTATATGTTTGATCATCAACATCAACTTCTTGTACTACTTCAGCATTTTTTTTCATCTTTATATATTGGCTTATAATTATTATAGCTATAGATATTATAGCAAAAATTAATAAAATATTGATTAATGACATCTTTAATGTTCCTTTCTTAAAAGTTTGATATTATTTTTTCATTTTCTGTAATTCTTTTTCTTTCTTTTCAATAGCATCTTTTAATCTACTAAGTTCATCTATAAAAAATGTATTCTCATCTCTTGTTTTTAACTCTAAAAATTTAATAAACATATCTATTAGTCTTCCTTCTTGAATCTCTTCAAATAAAACTGTATTATATGGTACTGTATTTATTATTTCTTTAGACTTTATAATGCTTCTTGAGATATTTTTCGCATTATATTTTGATTTATCATCATATTTTCCAAGTGTAATTACAGTATTTACATTTTTTAAAATTACACCTTCTGCCATTGTTTTCATAAGTTTAGTTATATTATCTTTTTTTTGTGTTGTTAAGGCAACAACAACATCTGACATATTTAACATTTCAAATTTAATTTTATTTTCTAATTCTCTGTCAATATCGATAATAACAGAATCATAGACCTGTCTTGCAAGAGAAATAATTTGTAAATATTGTTTTTGTATCTCTTTATATTGTTCTTCTGAGCCACTATATCCTTGAAGAATTTCAAGTCTTCCTTTTAAAGCAACTCTTGTGTAATCTGTTATTATGCTAGGTGAAATTTTATTACTTCTTATTATTCTATCCAGTCCCTCAATTCCATTATCATTTACACTTGTAGAGCTTGTATTTGGTCCAAAAAGTCCAGATTTTTTTTGTTTTTGTTCAGGCCATAATGCTGTTTTTATTTCATTATTATTAAAAGAAGTGGATATAAATAATGTTCTTTTGTTTTGTACTATTCCTACATAAGTTGCATATGATATTGCAGAAACCGTATTACCTGCTTGATCTTTGCCATTAGTATAAAAAGCTATTACTGACATTATTTTCACCTCTACTCTTTAATCATTTTCTTTATTTTTCCTGTACTTAAATCTTCAACAATATTTTGAACTATATATATAATTCCTTCCTGATATTCAGGAATTAATTTTTTTAATCTTGCTCTATATACTCTTTGATTATCTTCTATATACTGTTGATTATCATCTAAAAGTGGTATATATATGCTAAAATCATTCCAAATCACTCTTGTATCTAAAGATAGAAAATTCAAATATTCTTCATCTTCTTTTTTTATATTATAATTCATAAGTATTCTTGACAAATTCAAATTCAATTCTGTGTTTTCAAGTATTTCTAATCCTCTTTTTAGAGAATAGATATCAAATCTTGTTACAAAGTAGTTTTTACCTACTTCTTCTATTTCAAAATTTCTTATTCCTTTTTCATCATCTATGTCAATTAGCATGTAGTCATAATTCAAATTATCAATTTTTTCATTATCTTTCAATCCTAAATATCTAGCAATATCTTCTATGTTTTCAAATCCTATCGCATAATCTACATTATTAAAATCTGTAATGTATGTTTTAGTAGGACTTATTGAAGGTACTACATATTTAGTTTTTTGTGTAATTGTTGTATCTACAACTAATACTCTTTTTCCAATGTCATTTAAAGCTTTGGCTACATAAACTATCAAATCTGTTTTATCTGTAGCTCCAATAAATCCAACTTTCTTCATAAATAGATTCCTTTCTTTTTTATTGTGTAACTGGTAATGATTGTAAATAGTTCTTTCTTTGTTCTTGTGTAGATGTTATACTTGATTCTACTTTTGTTTGAACTGATTCTTCTGCTTCATATTTTGAAACCGCTGCATCAATATCTTTTCTTATTTGTTCTCTATTTTTCAATATACCTTGAATTGCTTTTATAACTACATTTGGATCATTTTGAATAGCTGTTTGAACTTCTTTACTTGGATAATATGTCATAGTTGCTGCATCTTGTAGTCCTGCTTCTGTATATCTTGTAGCATAAAGTTTTGAACCAGTAGTTTTAAAGCTTTCTACTATAGCTCCTGACATTATCATTATTTCTTCTTCTGTTAGATTCATTTGTATTGTATCAGCTAAATACTGTCCATTTACTACAGGTATTTTAGCTTCTTTTTTAGATACTACAATATAATTTTGTCCATTAGGTAATGTTAATCTTACATCAACATATTCACCTGGAGCTAAATCAACAGGTAAAGATATAACATTGTATTCTTCTTTTCTTAAATCATTACTTGTTACATCACCTCTAGTAATTAAAGAAGAAGTAATTACTGTATTAGCATTAAGATCCACCTTTGAAATTACTGCATTTTCTGATATTTCTATATCTGTTTTTTGTGTATTGTTTTGACCTGCATAATAATATGCTTTATCTGTTTTCTTTAAATCTGTAGCTAAAACTTCTTTTCCTTCACTATCAGTTTTATAAATTCTTTTTTTATCATTTAAAGAACCTACAAAATAGCATGCAGGATCTTCTGCATTTCCTGGTGTTCCTTGAAAATAATATATAGTCATACCATTTTTTGTAGATAGTGAATAAGACGCAAGTGTTGTTGCTACATTAGTTGTAGCATTTGAAGGTATGGTTGTTGTTGCTATTTGTTTAGTTGTAAACATACTTGGTGTTAAAACTTGACCTGATTTAACATCTCGATTTAAAACATATACTGTACTTGTCGATAATTTATATTGTTTTATCTCCTCTTGTTGGTTTTTAATTTTCATATATAGGAAAGCTACTATTACTGCTGATATAACAAACATTAGTAACATTCCTAGAAAAAAAGATATTCTTGATTTTTTTTGTATTGGGTTAGTTGCCATAATAAATTCCTCCTAAATTTTGTTTTCATTTTTTATTTTACAACAATTTTTTTTTAATTTCAACAAATTATTTATTTATTACAAAAAAATAATATTTTTGTAATATTTTTGTAATATTCCATCAAACATATATTGTTTGATTGTTTTTATACGTAACAAGTCCTGGCTTATTTCCTGGAATTTTTTTCACAAAAGCAACTTTGCAATAATCTACAGGTACATTAGAAGATTCTTTTGCTTTACTATGCTTTGCCGCTAATCTTGCAGCTTCGTAAATAATATTTTTAGGAACTTTTTCATTTGCATTTGTTTTTAGTATTACATGGCTTCCATGTATTTCTTTTGTATGAAACCATAAATCATCTTTTTTGGCAAATTTATTAGTTAAATAGTCGTTTTCTTTATTATTTCTTCCTATATAAATAGTATATCCCTCTATTATGTACTTCAATGGATTAAATTTCGCAAATTTGTCTGTTGTTGTTTTACTTGGCTTTTTCGTTTTATTAGATTTTGGCTTTTTCTTTGCAAAATAGTTTTGAAAAATCTCATTTTCTGCTATTTCATTATACACATCATTTACATCATCATAGTTTTTGCAGTTTTCAATTTCATATATAGTACTTTCTATATATTTTATTTCTTCAATAGTTTCCTTCTTTTGCTGTTTTACTATTTCAGATGCATTTTTTAGCTTATTATATTTTTTAAAAAATCGATTAGCATTATATTGTGGTGAATATTTTTTGTCTAAAGAAATTTCTACTAACTCGTTATTATTATAATAATTTTCTAAAGAAATTCTATCTATGTTATAATTTGGAATTTTATACAAATTAGCAATAATTAATTCACCATATATTTTATATTTATCCATATTTTTACATTCAGATAATTTTTCATCAATATTAACTAAACGTTTTTCATATTTTTTTAGTGTTGCCAAAATAATATTAAGTAACGTGTTTCTGTAATTTATAAAAATCTCGCTATTTTCTTTTTTAAAATAAAAATTATCTAAGCTAAAATTCAAAGAAAATTTTCCAGTAGCATTTGAATTATAAATCAAACAATAATCTTTTGGAATACCATTTTTTTCTGATATTGTTTTTATTTCAAGTTTATTTCTATTTAAAATTTCTAAAATTGCATCATAAGCACGATGTGCAATTGCTTTGTTTGATGAATAATCATTTTTTTCTTCAAATTGGTTCATTGTTCCTTTTAAATTCAGCAAACTTATTCCATTATATTTTTTAGAAATAGCCTCTATCACATCTTCTTCATCTTCTAGTTTAAGTTTTTCATAAAATTCCTCAAAATTTTTCACTTCTAAAAAATTAAACTTAGTTATTATTGGTTCATAATATCTTGCTGTTGGATAAATATCCCTTTGAGCATTTTCCTCCACTGATGTATGTCTAATACTGTCAATTATAATGCCATTCTTATCTAGTAAAATTATGTTACTATGTTTACTCATTAATTCTATAACTAATGTTTTATTTTCAACCTTATTTGAATTCTCACTATTTTCTATATTTATGAATACAATTCTTTCTAATGCCTTCGTATATATTTTTTTTATTTTATATCCTAAAATATGTTTACGAAGCAACATGCAAAAATTTGGTGCAATTTGCGGATTTTTTAAAATATTTGTTGTTATATGTATTCTATAATTATTTGAAGAAATACATGCTAAAAGAGCAATATTCGTGAAATTTCCATATAAACCTAGTACAATAGTATTTTTATCTGGTTGATATATTTTATCTATTTTATAATCTATTAAATTCTGTAATTCATCTACAACTTTTTTGGTTACAATTCCATCAAATGCCATAACTCTCACTCCTTCAAAAAAGATTATATCACATTTGTCAAGTATGTAAATATATTTTTACTTTATAGTAAATATCCCCCGGCTCATCCGGAAGCTTACAAACATTAAAAAAGACAGGAGCACAACTCCTGCCTTTATGTATTACTTTTTGGACGAGCCACTCAAAGTAAAACTATAAAATCAAGAATAATACCCCTATCTTTAATCAGTTTAAAACATTAACAATAAAAGCAATACTTTATTAATCATTTTCAATTTTGAATTAATATTTTATACTACCATTAGTCAAGTATTACTTATCTATTTATCATGTTATTTTCAACTTGTTGAATCATTTTCTTAACCATGTTTCCACCGATTCTACCAGCGTCTCTTGCAGATATATCACCATTATATCCGTCTTTTAAGTTAACTCCAACTTCGCTAGCAACTTCATATTTGAATCTGTCTAAAGCGTTCATAGCTTCTGGAACTAATTTTTTATTACTATTGTTATTTGCCATTTGAATTCACCTCCTGTTATTATTAACATTTAAGAAAACTAGGTAACTTAAACTTTGTTGCTTTCAAATTGATTTACAACAAAGAAAACCAATTTCTTATTTTTTTTTGAAAAGCACTTTGCTTTTTCTAAAATTATGATATGCATTTTAAATTTTTATAAACAGGAAATTTTTTGAAAATTTTTATTTTAAAATATTAAAAAGTATTATAATTCATAGCTTATAAAATACTAATTTTCATATAAATATAATATTTATCAAAAATAGAGGTAGGTAGAAATTTTTAAATTTTATTATTGTTTTTCATAAAAATAATTGAATTTTTTTAAAAATAAAGCTATAATGCATATAATAAATTAAAAATTTATATATTAATAAAAAAGATAAAAATATTATCGAAACAATAAACATCAAATTTTAATAGGAGGATTGATTTTAATGAGAAAATATTTTGGAACTGATGGAATTAGAAGAATTGCAAATACTGAATTAACACCAAATTTGGTTTTTAAAGTTGCAAAAGCAGGTGCTTATGTGCTTTCTAAGCATACAGATCATGCACCAACTATTTTAATAGGAAGAGACACGCGTATTTCTGGTACACTTATCGAAAGTGCAATGGTTGCAGGCTTTTTAAGTTATGGTGCAAAAGTTAAGCTACTTGGAGTTATGCCAACTCCAGCAGTTGCATATTTAACTAGAAAATTAAATGCAGATGCAAGTGTTGTAATTTCTGCTTCACACAATACTTATGAGTTTAATGGAATAAAATACTTTAGTAACAAAGGTACAAAAATTTCAGATGATTTAGAAGAAGAAATTGAAGAAATTATGGATTCTAATAAATTAGATGATTTAACTGCTGTTGGCGACAAAATTGGCGTATCTGAATATGCATTAGATTTAGTAAATGAATATGTATATTTCTTTAGAAAAAATTTTGATGATATTTTTGAAAAATATCACAATGATAACTTTGTTGTCGGAATAGATACTGCAAACGGTGCAACATATGAAGTTGCAGAAAAAGTATTTAAAACTTTAGGTATTAAATATAGAATAATAAACAACTCACCTGATGGAATAAACATTAATGATAACTGTGGCTCAACTCATCTAGAAGGACTAAAAAAATTTGTAGTAGAAAACAAATTAAATTTAGGGATTGCTTATGATGGTGATGGAGACAGATGCCTTGCTGTTGATGAAAACGGCGAAGAAATTGATGGAGACAAATTAATGGCAATAATCTCTCAAAATTTAAGAAAGCACGGAAAACTTGAGCAAAATACAATTGTAGGAACCGTAATGAGTAATCTTGGACTAAATAAATATTGCAGAGATAATGGTTTGGAATTTTTACAAACAAAAGTTGGAGATAGATATGTTTTAGAAGAAATGCAAAAAAGTGGATTTAATCTTGGTGGTGAACAATCAGGACATATAATTTTACTTGACTATAACCCAACTGGAGATGGAATTTTAACATCTTTAATGCTTATAAAATCAATTTTCGAGGAAAATAAAAAAGCTTCAGAATTAGGAGCTTTAGTTAAAAAATATCCTCAAATATTAGTTAATGCAAAAGTAAATTCAGAAAAAAAATATGATTATGAAAAAGATGAAGAAATAAAAACAGAAATAGAAAAATTAGAAAAAGAATTTGCTGGAAATGGCAGAGTCTTAATTAGACCTTCAGGAACAGAACCTCTTGTTAGAGTAATGATAGAGGGCGAAAATCAAGATTATATTTCTCAAAAAGCAACAGAACTTGCAAATTTAATTGAACAGAAATTACAATAGATTTTTTATAAAAAGTCTTGCAAATTGGTAAAATATGTGATAAAATAGTTGATGTTATATTTAGTAGCAATAAAAGGAGGTGCAAAAATGCCAAACATTAAATCAGCAAAAAAAAGAGTTAAAGTAATAGAAAAGAAAACTTTAAGAAACAAAATGATTAAATCTGCTTACAAAACATCTGAAAAGAATTTCGAAGCTGCTTTACAAGCTGGAAATTTAGAAGAAGCAAAAAAACTATTTTCAGAAGCTACAAAGAAAATAGATCAAGCTTGCTCAAAAGGTGTTATTGTTAAAAATACTGCCGCTAGAAAAAAATCAAATCTAGCTAAAAAATTAAATGCAGCAACAGTTGCTTAAGGTTATGATAAATTATTTAAAAAATTATGCATAGTTTTTTAAAATGGAATCCAAAAAAGCTTTTGACTTTGAATTGTCAAAAGCTTTTTAATTTATAGTTTGCATTTTATTATACCTTATAGATTAATTATCAATAAAATCTAGACAGGTCTTGTATCAATTATGTTTTCTACAATATTGCCGTTTATATCATAATAGATTATTTCATAAATATCATTAACAACATCGTATTTTTTTGCAATATATCCTATAAATGGTCTATTATAATCAGGTTTTTCCTCTATAGTATAATAATATGGTGATCCACTAATAACCATGTAGTATCCCCAATCAAGTTGTCCCACAGAGTATGCATCTTGCTTTTGATAAGTACATTGGTTTGAATCTACTAATATATTTATCCCATCAACAGCATATTCACCAAATTTATTTAAATTAAAATTCGAATCTATTTTAGAAACAGAAGTATCATTACATTTATAAACTGAATTATGATATAAAATATACTCAGTCACATTATCTTGGTTTTCTATAAGTGCTATTTTAAATAAATCGTTTGCTTTAATGCCAACGGTATTATTATCTATAAAGTTGCCATTTCCATCTCGACTATCAGGTGAATTAAAATAAGCTTTTAACTTTTCTGACTCGTCTACCTCTACTTGTGTATCATTATCAAATAAGTTTCCTAGTATTAATTTTTCATTATTTGCATTTTCATAATACTTAACTGTATATGTTATTTGACTTGTATTTGTTGCTGCAATCTTTATTGGCATAGTTGTTGCAACTTTTGTGTTTACTATACTTCCTGTTGAAGTATCTTGCTTTTCTAATACATATACATCATTTGGATATGTTCCATTTCCCTTTGGTTGATTTGAACCTAATAAGGTCGTTACATTTATTAACCATTTATCTTCTTCCCCAGATATATCTGATATTATGGATTTTGATTTTAAATAATCTATTAAACTATTTGAATATACTCCTGTATTTTTGTCTATAGTATATGCTGATGCCTCTAATTGTATTTGTTCTAATACATTTGCATTTGTATTTTTTGTTTTTGCTCTAGTAGCTTGTTCTAGTATACTATTATTTCCAGATAACATTGAAATTGATATTCCAGCCAATATTAAAAGGACAATTATGTATAGGAAATTACTGATGGTTAGCCAACAAAAAATTTCCGTTTTACCTATTGCTATCTTTGGCTAACCATCTGTAATTATAATA
>Ga0310691_10002237_pt1 | contig 26341 bp, 12 predicted proteins | sample 176DNAGHGlowgp2_FD_203887 | JGI IMG/M metagenome (GOLD analysis project Ga0310691, IMG submission 203887) | Sheep rumen microbial communities from Palmerston North, Manawatu-Wanganui, New Zealand - 1766 DNA GHGlow gp2 (v2) (version 2) | ecosystem: Host-associated > Mammals > Digestive system >... | reverse complement strand
TGACATTCCATGATCTCCGACATTTGAACGCCAGTGTGATGCTGATGCTTGGTGTCCCGGATAAATACGCGATGGAGCGCGGCGGCTGGTCAACCCCGCACACTTTGAAGAATGTCTACCAGCATACATTTTCTGATGAGCGCAAGCAGGTTGACAAAAAGATTGATGAATTCTTTGAATCTGCTATGGAGGAATAATTCATTAACCTACTGGAAATGCTCGTTCGGCTGATTTTTCTTCCGCACAGATTATCGCACACGAAATGCACACGAAGCGTATAGGTGATGCTAAAAAGCACGCAAATACGATGTTTTATATCGAAAAAGATAGAGGCTCAAATCCCTCTTTCTCCGCCAGAAAAAAACGACGCTGTTACGTAAATTTCGCGTAACAGCGTCGTTTTTGTTACATCGTGCTTTGAAAAATTTTTCCGTATTTTGAAGCAAATTTCGCTATTTTGAAGCCTTTTTCAGGGCTAGTTCACACGAAAGTTCACACGAAAAATGAGGGTTTGCACCCTCTTTACTGTGTGTGCGCAGGCATCCGATCGTGTGGATTCAGGCGGATTTTCAGACTTCATTCTTTTTCAGACGGCGGCAATGGGAATAAGGAAAAGCGGCGCAGTCCACACGAAAACACACTCTCTCCCGTAAAATATGTCGAATATTGCTCTGAACAGACTGATATTGTACTATGATAGACTATACTTATATGCACATCGACTACTCAGAAACTCCCTAAAGTGCAAAATCGGAGATTTCAAAGTGCAATAATTGCACTTTGGAGGAATTGACAATCCTGCGAGAAATCTCCGCGAATCCATCCATCACACAGAAAGCACTTGCTGAGGCTATCGGAAAATCGGAGCGAACTGTCAAGTCCCGAACTGTTGAATTGCAAAACAAAGGGCTGCTTCGCCGCAAAAACGGGAAACGAAACGGGCTGTGGGAAGTGTTAGTTGAACTATAAAATATATAGCTGTAACAGCGGTTAGGATGATTGTTTTCCTGATTGCTGTTGCGGCTATTGCTTTACGGAAACCAGCAATACTCTAACAAAATATTCGTAAATAACATTGCAATTATAGTCAAAATATGCTATAAATGACCTTATTCGGCATTACAATCCCTTAGTGGTCATCAAAGGTCATTAAGAACCCGAATTTTCGGCAATTTTTGCGGTAGAAAGCTCGGAAACTGCGCTATTTCGGAAAACTCAAAATTCTGCCCGATTGAAGATTTTGGGTAGAAACTTGGTAGAAGCCTACCGCCGATAAGGTTGGTAGAAAGTTGGTAGAAACCCTAAAACAAACGGTAGAAAGCCTGTTGACAAAGCAAATTGAATAATGGACTTCGATGTTGCCGTAACGACTGCCGTTGCTGACAGTATGAAGTACGACAAAAAGAGAAAGGCTGCGTAACCGCATAGGTTACGCAACCTTCTCTTCAAATCTTAAATACTTCTATATCGGCGCACCTCTGAAGTGCAAGCTTTATTCAAGCTCCATGTCATCCTGCTTCTTTTCCTGCTCAACAGCATTTTGCCGGACACTTTTTGCTGCTTCTGCCTGTGCGTGCTGCACACGGTTTCTGGCATATTCAGACAGCAGCTTGTCCCCTGTTTTCTCGTTCACCATCTCAATGATCTTTTCTTTGGAATTCTGACTGATCAGTGTTTCAAAGGCAGGTGCTGCCATAATCTGCTCGACGTTTTCGTCGTGTGTGGACTGCATCAGCGCATTGATCATTTTCTTGTCCTTTACAAGCTGTACGGCGTTCTTTTTCAGGGCGGTCAGATAAATCATAGTTGCGACATTCTGCTTAAAGGCTTCATCGGAAATATCGTTCTGATGGTTTGTCAGGTATTCCTGCCTGTTTTTGATCTTCCGGTGCATGGTTTCTTCCGGCTTTGCCTCAACCTCACGCATATCCGAATTCACCTGTACGAGCGAACGCATTTTGGCTGTATTCCTGCTGATTTGTTCTGCGAGCGCCTTTCGCTTCCGCTGCGTTCTGCTCGGATGCGCTGTATCATTCACATGGCTGATATATTTTCCGGCAGCATCGTTCAGGCTGTTGACACCGGAAATCAGTCCGGAGAAATCCTCTGAAGACAGTTCTCCTCCGTTTTTCACTTTTTCTGTGAGTTGCTTTGTATAATTTGCATACGCTGCGGCGCGTTCGGAAAGATCGGTATAGAACTGAGACTGACCGTGCAGAATGCTGGTTCCTTCCTTCACGTTTTTCAGTGCAGTATCTGCATAACGCCCCGCAAATTTCAGGATTTCTGCATCGGACATAGAATGCTCAGCATTCATTTTCCTGAAGCTCTGACTGAACTGATCGAGGAGGTCGTCTGTTTCATCTGAGACTGTCTGTTCCAGTTTTGTCTTTTCAATCACTTCCTTTGAGAAATCCTGTACCTTTTCGCCGTGTGTATACGTTACCTGACCCCGCGGCTCATTCGGCTTCAGTGAATTCATCAGGTTGGGCAGTTCTCTGGAAAATGTCTGGCTGACATTGGCAAACAGATTGCTTTGACTTTCCGCAGCGAGATCGGACAGTTTCATCTGCTTCCATTCTTCATCTGTCACGGTTCTGATCTGACCGGATTTGATTCGATCCCGCACGGATGTGAAGCGTTCAACTGCGGCATTGATTTCATTCTGCGTCAGCCCCTGTCCTTCCAGTGTGTGAACCAACGCATCGTGGCTGATGCTCTTGATCTTCTCCGCCATTTCAACCGTGACGACCTTGATATCATTCAGCGGAGGTTCTTCGAGATAATGCTTATTCGGCTGTAACTTGAGTGTACCGAACGAAAGATCGTTGTCGATTCCTGTTACGCCGATGCACTTCGTGCCGTCCTTGGAAAACTGATAGAACAAGTTGGATTTATTCCGGTCCACATTCATGCAGATATAATCAAGAATCTGTATATTTGCAATATCCTTGAGGGCAGGCGAACCGTCAAAAGCGGTTGCGGTATGCTCCAGGATCTTGTCGTCCGGTCTGATCGAGGTATATGCCATACCGGGCGCTTCATCCATGAAAACACCGTCCGTGATCTTATCGCCGACCTGAACCTGCATAGTGGTGGAGCGGGCAAGCGCAGTCGGTGCGCCCAGCAGATCACCCACTTTGGACATTGCCACATTGCGTTTTTCAATCGTTCCATTGCGGTCTGCGCCAAAACCAATATATCCGAGTTGCAGATTAGCCGGAATGTTATAAAGTGGCTGGAGGATCTCCCTTTGATAGTATGTGTTAAAATCATCGTCGTTCTTCAGCCGATCTGCGGTTTCGGCATCATATCCGAGCTTTTTCAGATCATAATTGTTGAAAGCAAACCGATCGGCGTCCAGACCGCGCTGCAGATGTGCATAAGTGCGCTTCAGCACATCTGCCCATTCCGGATGACCGTTTTCGCCGGACTGCTTTGCGATTTCTCTGTCGAAGAACTGCTTGACCTGGTTTTTGCCGTTGACGAAGGTCGCTGCGGTAAAGAATCCGTTTTTCGGTTTCCCGTCCGGCCCGTCAAAGGAAACAGGAATCCGTGAACTGTTTGCGCCGGAAAGCTTGCCGAGCTTCTCATCCTCCGGAATCACGAGTTTGATCGTTTCCGGATTATTGACGCCGAGCATATCCGCCTTCTGCACCTGATATTTGATACCGGTTCCGATCGGCTTTCCTTCCAGCGGCTTGATTTCCTGCTTCGGCTTAATCTCCTGACCGAAGACCTTTTGCCTGATCTCGTTTGACCGTTCTTCGGATTTCTCCTCCTTTTTCCTTCTTTTCTCTGTGGATGCAACGATCTTATCCATAATGTTCAGAATCGCAAACTGATTCATCTTCTTGATTTCGCTCTCTTTGAGCGTATTGGCAAGAGATTGCAGACTGTATTTATTCCATTCGTTTTCCGGAACAATGCGCAGATGTCCCGGTGCCAGCGTACCATGCTCCATCGGATGATCTTTATAGTACTTCGCACCTTCCTTGATGGCATCCTGTAAAATCTTTGTGCGCTGGCACGCTGCGTCGATCTCCGCCTTTCTCAGCCCGTAGCCGCTGAGTGTCAGACGAAGCTGATCCTCCTGAATGCTCAGGATCTTTTGCGCGGTCTGTTCGCCGATCACGCCCATTTCACTCGGAAGAACGAATCGGGTTCCGATCCGCTGCGAGCTGTTCGGATCCGGTACATTCATACCGAAGGACAGATCATTGTCGATACCGGTAATGCCGATGGCTTTGGTTTTACCGTCTACTTCTCCGAAGCGGAGCATATAATTGCCGGAATGTCTGTCGATGTTGCCGCAGATAAAATCAATCGCCTGCATTGCTGCAATATCGTCAAAAATCGCCGGATTGTTATAATTCTCCGCTTTTGCAGTCATCATGGGATTCTTTTCGGTAATGTCGGTAGAGCAGTAATCAAACGCCTTTGTCATGAATGTGCCGGCAACCGGCTTTCCGTTGATAATTGCGATCATCGGCTGTGCTTCCGCGATCAGACCTTTTTTGCCAACCAGCGATGAAACGGCACTCATAGCTGCATTGCGCTTGTCTACATTGCATCCCGGGTCAAGACGCAGCGTGCGCTGACCGCTTGTTTTGTCTGTGTATAGGTAAATCTGATGATAGAGTTTTGGGTATTCTTTGGAAAAATCGCACATTGCCTGGAAAAACTGCGGCTGTTTTTTGATTTCCGAAAGCTCCTCCGCCGGAACGAGCCCTCGTAGCATATCAGCAAAATAGGCTGTTCCGGCTTTCTTCATGGTTTTCGGGTTGTTCGTATATTCACCGCCGTTCCCCTCATTGACAGCTTTATCCGGACTGATGTCTATGAGCTTGTGTCTTTCAATTTTGTTGGGCGATGTTTTTTCAAGATGGTCAAACAGATTTTTCAGGTCCGGATATTTTTCCTTATATTTCCCGAAAAAGGCTTTCGTATCTTCATTCGGACGGACATAGCTTGACTTCGTAAAAAAGCCGTCAAGAGCGCCGCCGGGCGCATCCGGCACATGAACCGGGATGCGCGAGGACAGTGCCGCGCCTTTTGAGACGACCTGCTGGTCACCGAAATCAACCGTAATTGTTCTGCCGAGACCGATGATGTCATCCAGCGTCATCGGATGCTCCTTGTCAAGCACCACAGCTTCCAGCGCAGCGGAGTCTTTTTCAAGCATCTCCTTGACCTGCTTGGAGATTTCCTTCATTTTGCCGGAAATACCGTCATTGCTGTTTTCCTTCAGAACCTTATCACATTCATACAAAGCCCTGTGATAGGTATTCCGAAATGCTTTCAGGCTGGTTTCATCCATCACAGGATAATTTCCGCTTTCATCCGGCCGATAGAAATCCTCGGACAACTGTGTAATTGCCCATGTCCAGCGGTTAAATTCGCTGTAGCGTTCAGCATCCTTCTCTGTCAGCAGCGTCTCCGATATCTGTCCGGCAATATCCAGATAATTCCGCTGCATTTCCGTCATAAAGAGCTCGGCATTCTGCTCCTGTCCTTTTTTCTTCGGCATAATATTTTCCTCCTTTAATTTGCTGTTCATCCCCCGAAAGGGGCAGTCACTTATAATACCCTGCAAATTGCAGAATGGTTGCAGGAAATTCTAATTTTTACACTCCATTCAGAGGAATAGAATCCGCTTATTGCCTAAGCGGTCAATCCGGGCGGAGCCGGTTGCCTGATATCCGTACATTTTGCACAATTAGAAGCATGATTCATGGAGATTTGCAACCAAAAACCGTCTTTGCCGGTATTATAGAATGAAAGCCTGTGAGGGCGTCAAAACATATCATGATCAGGAGGAAAAAATCATGCCGAAAAAAAAGTACTGGGAATCAAATGAATGGAAAGAGGAAAAAGCCAGCTTGAAAAAAAAGTACTGGGCATTAAAAGAATGGAAAAAGGATTATGAAGAGGATAAAAAGTTTTTGGAGGAATGCTTCCAAAAGGGAAAGGAAATGATGGACGAGGAAAATCCGGATTATCAATTTGATGATCCCGCGCTCGGAAAAGAGCTCGTTGAAATATTCCGGACCGCGCTTCAAGCGATGAATTCCGACGGCCATTTTTCCAATGAGGAGCTGGAACCGCTGTCCGGATTCAAAGACATCATCAACGATGAAGATAAGCTGTATGACCTGATGGAAACAGCAGAAGCTCTCGATGCGGAGCGTCCGATGTTTGGCAGCAAGGGCGAGGATCTCGTTCACTTTGCAAAGATTCTGAACGAGCGCTTCGGTATTGATATTATTCACGAAAGAGTGCAGGATCGAATCAATGAGTGGCTGAATTCTGCGGAGCTTGAACCGGATCCGGAGAAAAAAGCACAGCGGGAGCGCGAGGAAGCGGAACGCCGTGCCCGGGAAGCGAGACCCAATGCATTCTTAGAGGAAATTGATGACGAACCGAACCCGGATAATGTTCCGTACCGTCCGAAACAGGACGGCGCAGAGAATGAGGAACAGCCGGTGAAGCAGGAAGTGCCTGGGAAAAAGCAGGAAGAACCAAAGGCTGAGCCGGAAAAGCAATCCGAAATCGAGGTGCCGCAGGAAGCTGCCAATATCAATCAGATAGCGGAGGAGCTTGCGAAAAACGACTTTTTGCCGGATGATAAACCGGAAGAGAAGAAAGAAAAACAGAACGATGCACAGGCAGAGCAAAAGGAAGAGCCGGTGAAGCAGGAAGTGCCCGGGAAAAAGCAGGAAGAACCAAAGGCTGAGCCGGAAAAGCAATCCGAAATCGAGGTGCCGCAGGAAGCTGCCAATATCAATCAGGTAGCAAATGGGCTTGCGAAAAACGACTCTATGCCGGATGATAAACCGGAAGAGAAGAAAGAAAAACAGAACGATGCACAGGCAGAGCAAAAGGAAGAGCCGAAAAATGAACCGACACCGACCGAGCTTGCGATTGAGAATATGAAACTTGCCGCAGTGCGTGAGAATCCGTTGATTCCGTTTAAGGATGAAGAAATGTCGAGGACAGGAAAACATCCGGATATGAAGCAGCTTTTCGGCGAATATCTCCGCCTGAAGGGTGCGGTGCAGAACAACACGGCTACAGATGCCGAAAAAGATGCATTTAACTACATCAACAGCGAGTCGAAGAAGATTTCAAAGGAAAATATCTTCTTTGATAAAGAGAAGAGCATTACCGGAAGACTTCTCGATCCTCTGATGGATATTAAATTCAGAGCCAAAAAAATCCGTTATGAGCTCAGCAATGCGATATCTCCCGAAAAAATGAGCGATCAGTGGCAGGAGATAGACGGATATCTGAAAAAGCTGAGCGAAGCAGGACCGCAAACGAATGTTGAAGAATGTGCTTCTGCGCTGCACGTTTTCTTTAATAACAATGCTGAGCTTCGAAAGGACAAGAAAGAATTCAAGAATTCCAAATTAATTCGTGCTGAGATCGCGGCACTTGCCGGACAGGCTGAAAAGCTGTCGAATCTGATGGGAGATAAGCTTCCGTCAGCATCACCGATCCGCCTGGACCAAAGGCGTACCCTTGCAGAGGAGCTTGATGAAGCAAAAGCAATGGAGCGCGTGCTCACGGATTTTGACGGCGAACAGAAGATTCTTGATCATGTCGGAAAGGCAATGCAAAATTCTAAAGCATGGGCGGCAGGGCAGCTTCAGAATTCCAAAATTCAGCGTCTCGGCGATACCCCTGCCGCTGCCGCGCTGAAAACCGCGCTTCAGGAACTCGCCGCAGCCGATGAAAACGCTGTCCCGATGAATCTCGCAGATAAGCTGCTGACGGTTTCCGGTGCTGCATCCGCACTGAATCTGAACGGTTTGGCTTCACGGGCAGCGGAGCATTTCACCGCAATGTCCGGTTATCTCGGTATGCGCGATGTGACGAAATCGCTGAAATATAACCGCGATATGATCGAAAAGGGCGGCAATTACTTCGATCCGGAGAACAAACAGCCTGAGAACGGGAAACAGGCGGCAGAAAAGAAGCAGGATCAGCCGCAGGTACAGGATGAGAAAAAGGCTGAGGTTCAGGAAAATAAGCAGCCTGAGAACGGGAAACAGTCAGCAGAAAAGAAGCAGGATCAGCCGCAGGTACAGGATGAGAAAAAGGCTGAGGTTCAGGAAAATAAGCAGCCTGAGAACGGAAAACAGTCAGCAGAAAAGAAGCAGGATCAGCCGCAGGTACAGGATGAGAAAAAGGCTGAGGTTCAGGAAAATAAGCAGCCGGAACCAAAAGCCCCCAAAAAGCCGGAAAGAAAGAAGCTGAGTCCGGAAGAACTGGAAGCTCGCCGAAAAGCTGCTCTGGAGGATCAGGTCAAAACAATAAAGACGGCCGTTCAAAGTGAGACACTCGGCGCGGAGCAGCGCGGTTCGGCGCTTTTAAATACATTCGGCCCGAACGGAACGATTCCGTCCTCGGAAGTGCCGGATAAATACTACTCTCCGGAAGCAGCCGCAGAATACGGCAAGACCGAACTGCCTGTTCCGAAGGGGCTGACGCCGGAGATCGTCGCGCTCCTCGCTCTGAGCAATTCTATGGATGATTCGCGCTATGACTTCAATCGTAAGATGACAGAATCCAGCAGCCCGACTGATAAGTTTGACTACCCTGCATGGAACCGATCCTACATACTGAGTTCCTTAATTAAGGTGGATGCACGCTGCCGCGACTTTTCAGATATTATGGTCGATTCCCGGAAGCAGACCAAATATGCGCTGGAGGAATATGAAAAAGGAAACTATCAGCCGATCCGGAAAGCGATAAAGGTACTTGCCAAAAATGTCAAAGACTATATGTTAGATGCGAACACAGACAAGCGTCTGGATTGCCCTGACAAAGAAGTGTATAAGCTGTTCATGCAAATGGAACAGATTCCGGAGCTCGGTTTCAAAGAGGAATTCACCGAGTCGCAGCTTGCCAAGCTGCATGCACTCAACGCACAGATGGAGAGCGGCGACCGATTCTACAAATCCGCACAGCAGCTCATGGAAACCCCGCCGGAGGCAGGCAGTGAAGAGCGCAAACAGCTTGTTTTCGATATGCTGATGAATGCCGGAATGATGCGGGCAGCATCAGCTGACGACGGAGCCTTCAATAAAGTGAAAAAAATCCGGGATGATATCTTTGCGGAATTCGGTGCACAGCTTGATCCGCCGGTTTCCGGTAACAGGATGGAAAGTAAAATCAGCGACCTGGTCTTAGATTCGGATCTTGACCTCAGAACACGGTTTGAAATGTCGAGAATCCATCAAGGCTTTTTAGGAGCACTTATGATGCCGGTTTGCCCGAGTGAGCATTTTTCTGCGGTGCAGGGATATCTTGCTGAACCGAACGGCAAGGAGCAGCTTACTGCGGCTTATCGGGAGGCGATTGAAAAATCCGATCTCTATCAGCAGCTCGTCAACGAAACCGATCCCCAAAAGCTGGCATTGAACATCGAAAAAGCAAGGACGCAGGAATTTGAAAAATACAAGGGTGTGAAGCTGGACGTCAGCAAGGCGGAACATTACTGTGCTCAGACACCTATGACGGATGCGCTTATCAAGAATTGGAAGGACTGCTTCCAGCGGGAATTTGCCCATGAGATCGGACCCAAGAAGATGGAAAAAGCGCTCAGCGGGCTCAAATCCCACACGTCGAATCTGTTTCACCGTAATTCGGCAGAGATCATTGCACTGCGCGAAAAAACAGAGCTGCTCAAACGCACGCTCAAGGAAAAGGGATTCGGTGCAATGCAGGATCCTGCTGTTCGGCAGATGGTGAAGGATACCTATCAGGCAAGCATTCAGTATACGCTTGCAAAGCGCAGAGAAGCCGGCGTGAGCGAAGCGGACAGCACATGGCGCCCCAAGACACCGGGCGGCAAGGCACGCTATGAGGCAGCACTCGCCGTTGAAGCATACACAAAGCAGTTTCTGGATGAGAAGGAGCTGATGCGGGAAGCTGAAATGGATGTGAAGCAGCAGGAGGAGGAGCAGATTCTCGCAGCACAGCTCAGAGAACAGAATAAGCGATTCGGCGGAAAGGGCGCGGCGGATACCGCGGTTCAGACAGCCCTGCAAAATATCAAAAAGAGCTATGATCCTAAGGCGTTTATGTACCTTCCGGAAGAACAGCAGAGACAGCTCATGGAGGAAAAGATCGCCGGGTTCATTGCAGTGCGCACTGTTGCGGAGGCAAGCGAGCGCGCCGAGAAAAACGGCATGAAGATCAGCAAAGCGCAGTTTGACTCTGCTGTAAAGGATGCAGTGAAGGAAGTGCGTGAACGGGAGGATTTCAAAGAGCTGATGACCGGCAATCCTGTAGCCGATCTCGTGGATGCAGCCAATACCCCCGGCGGAAAGGGCATCATGATCAAGCTCGCGCAGGCGCAGAAGAAGATTGATCAGCAGATGAAGCTCGCAGAGAACGAAAAACAGGCGGAGGTGAATAAGAACGCCCCGGATCGGAATTTGCAGTAACCGCCCGGCGAAAACCGATCAGAACACAAAAACCGCATTGTCCCGGGTTTCGGGGCAATGCGGTTTGTTTACAGTATCTGCACCGCCTCCGGATACACCATTTTACGTCATGATAATACATTATGGAAGAAAACGAAAGGGGAGCGAGCGAAAAAGTCCGTGCGGAAAACACAGAGCTGCTTCGGAACTGAGAAAAATAATTTTTTTTGCAACCAAAATCCGGCAGCAGGGGTATTATAGGTGAAAGCCTGTGAAGGCAATCTTAAAATATTATTTTCAGGAGGGAAAACACCATGCCGAACTTTCAGAAGGAATTTCAGAAATGGCTCGAGTCGAATGTGAAAGGACAACAGTCGCTTGCCAGAATCATTGCGATGATGCAGCAGTCCGGTGTAGAAGATGCCAACAATCTGCCGGATGCAGAAACGGATCTCAGTCCCGATCTGCTCGCACTTGAGCTCGACGCACTTACTCCGTTCAGTGTGCTCACAGATAAAATGAAAAAGGCGGACTTTGAGGCAATCAAGACAGCGGAGGATGTCAACACATTCTTCCAGCGCTATCAAAAGAAGGCGGCGGAACCGGGTTATGCAGTAAATTTTCAACAAAAAGAGGCTGAAGCACGCCGCCAGATGCATGAAGCAGGCCTGCTGACAAATGCTGAGATTCTCGCAGCAAATCCCGGAGGGAAATATATTTACGGCCGTGACAATCCGTTTGACAAGAAGGAGCGCGAGGTTCTTCGAAAAAAGCTGAAAACCTATAGCAATGTTCGCGATGCGCTCGACGAGAAGCTCATATCGGATAAAGGGATAAAAGAAGAGGTTTCTTCTTATAATAATTTATTGAATAAAATTACGGATTACAGCAAAAATAGGAAGCTGGAAAATGACTCGGATCTCCTGGATGCATACAAGCAGCTCGGCGGACTCAAGAATGTATTGAATAAAAAGGTTGCTGTCCCTGAGAATTACCGTAATTATGTATCGAATCAGGAAGAAGCAACGCTTTATGAATTGCTGGATGCAAAAGCCAGAGTAAAAGACAGATCAGCGAATAAACCGCTGGGATCGCTGACGGATATGCTGCAGGCAGCAGGGATTCCGGTTCCGGAAGAGGCGGCGCAGAAGGCACAGGATAACTGGAAGGCATTTCAGGAAAAAGAACTTCAGGCACACAAGCAGCTCGCAGAAGAAGGAATGCCGACGCTTGACAGAATCCAGAAGACGAAACAAGTGGACTGTTTGCGTGTGATCTGGGCTGAATTGAATAAGGTCGTCAAGAAAACGGCTCTGCCGCAGGAGACGAAGAAAGAGATCAGCAGAAATGTGGAGATTGCAGGTGCTGTGCGCGGCTCTCAGTCGGATACCGCAGATAAATCCGATATGAATCTGCTTTATCTGCTGCAGAAGACAAAGCAGGATCTGCCGAAGCTGCTGAAAACGGAAATTGATACGCCGAACAAATACAAGGATAAATACGGCGAAAAGATGACCCTGCTGAACTGCTTCCGTGAAATGTCAGAAGAAAATAAGACACAACACGACCTTACGGGTTTCCTGGCGGCAATTAAAGATGTTGAGCTTAACTGCAACGTGGACCTTAATGTCGATGAAGCAATTTCACTGAGTGAAAAGGAGTATGCGGCAACAGCTGAGCGGCTTCGCGCTGCCGAGGAAAAGCGCCGCGTCGAGGAGGAGCAGCGCCGCGCAGAAGAACAGCGCCGTGCAGAGGAGCAGCGCCGCGCAGAAGAACAGCGCCGTGCAGAGGAGCAGCGCCGTGCAGAGGAAGAACAGCGCCGTGCAGAGGAGCAGCGCCGCGCAGAAGAGCAGCAGCGCGAAAAGGAGCGCGTTGAAAATCAGATTGCAGAGGCATTTCAGGGTAGCGTTGACGACGTAAAGATGCGCAAGCATAATCTGGTTGAGCGCTTCGGCCCGAAGGCAGAGCTTCATACGCGCAACGGATCTCGTTATAAGCCGGAAAGCATGGAGGCGTACAATGCGATCGAGCTGCCTGTTCCGGACGGTCTGACACCGGAGTTCGTTGCCATGATCGCGCTGGGTGATTCGATGGATCGCTCCAAGCTCGGCAAAAAAATGACAGCCTCATCCGAAGGGAAGATCACGGACCTCGCTGAATTCAATGCTGCCTACATCATCTCTAATATTATTAACGGTGATTCCAGAACACTTAATTATTCGGATCATCTTGTGAAATCCAGAAAGCACACAAAGCAGATTCTGGAAGACTACCAGAACGGGAAGCCGGAGGGTGTGCAGAAGGCGCTGCAAAACGTTGTTCCGGGGATGCTGCAGGCCTATAAGAGCATGAGCGTGGATAGGGCTTTTGAGGCGCACGAAAAGGAAATCCCGCTGATCATCGAAGAGATGGCAAAGCACGACGAGCAGATTCGGCTGGAAGCCAAGCAGAAACTGGCCCAGGCAGAGGAACTCAAGAATCAGGGAAAGCTCGCAGATGCGCAGAAGCTCGAAGAAGAAGCGCACAAGCTGCCGTTCCTCGGCGTGACGATTCCGGATGGAGAAAAGCCGAAGCTGGCAGCGCATCATGCCAAAATGAAAGCGAACGAAGATGCTTCCAATGCGATGGAACAGATGTTCAAAGAGCAGCCTGCTGCGGGCAGCCCTGAGCGTGAGGAGCTGATTTCGGAATTCCTGTTCAATACTTGCGTTTCGGTGGAAGGATTTGAGTCCGACAAAGCTGAGAGAATGCGTTATACCGAAGAGTTTAACCGCATCACAGATGAGTATGTGCCGTATGCCCATATGAAACCGTATAAAGGAAAGCCGGAACTCCGCGGCTCTGACTTCACATTTAATGTTGGAGTCTGGTGCCAGAACCACGGTGACGCAGAACTCGAAGATTACTGGAATAAGGACGTAGTTGACAGATGCGGCTCACAACTGGAAGATGCGCTGGAGGGCGCGAACATGACACCGGGTGAATATTTACTCTCGACTCCGGACGGCAAAGCGAAGCTCAAAGAACTGTATATGGGGGACATCAAGAAATCCGAGCTTTATCAGAAAATGGTGAATGAGAAGGATCTGGGCAAGCTCGCGAAACTGATGGGGGATCACTTCAAGTCACGGGATGATAAATCGTTCGGCTTGTTTTCTGAGAAGAAGGTTGCGGTTGATGATCCGGAAAAGCTGAAAGTTAAAATCGGTGAAAAGAAAGTTGAAGAGGCAAAGAAGGATCTCCGGCAGAAACTTGATAATATATTCCATGCGCAGATTTTAGACAAAGAGTGCGACAATGTAATGGATGATCTCGGCAAGTTCAGCATGGTTCACAAGGACTCCAAGGAGCTGAAGAATCTCAAAGCGAAGACAAGGGCACTGCAGGATCTGATGCAGACGAATGCGCTCCATAAGGAACTCTCGCCGGAAGCCAAAAAGGCGCTGAAGGAAGCCTATGAGGCGAGTGTTGCCTATGAACGGGCAAAGCGCGAGGATGCAAAGGTTCCGGACAGTGACAAGACCTGGGAGCCTTCCTCGACCGGCGGCAAGGCACGCATGAGAGGCGCAAAGAAGATTCAGGAGCTCGCAATGCGCTTTATCGGCGATGAGATTGCAAAGGAACGCTCGCTTGAGGAAACCAAGGCACTGAACGCCTATCAGACAACCGCACAGAACGAAAAGGCATTCCCGGATAAGTCGATCTTCGGCAGGATGATGCAGCAGTCGCAGAACAAGCTGAATGAAATGGTAACGGAGCTGCAAAATATCAAGCAGGATGCAACTGCCGAAGTGGTCAGCGGAAATCTTGCGAATATCATCGCAACCCGCAAGGTCGGTGAGGCGGCAAAGGATATGACCTACGGCGACCTACTCGGCCCGAAGCCGTTAACCTCCAAACAAAAAACAGTGCACGAGGCGGAAGAAGCCTTGAATGGCATGATTCAAACAGCGACACAGCAGATTATGCAGCGGCCGGACTTCAAGAAAATGGTGCAGGGTATGACGCTGGAAGAGGCAAAGGAGCTTGCACTTTCTCCCGACGGCGGTAAGCTGGTTACGAAGCTCGCACAGGCAAAGAAGCAGCTTCTTGCCGAGGAAAAGGCAAAGCCCGCACAGAGAGTACAGCCCAATGTGCAGCTTGAAAACAACGATCTTGAAGCAAATAATTAATCTCTCCTCAATAAGGCCATAATTTCAAGAGTGCACTAACAGGCCATATGATACCCTGAAATTCAGCAAAAACTGAATGAAGCGCAAAAGCATCGCCGCAAGACGGTCGGTGTTCATTGCAATGATGCTGAGAACAATCGATGCTCTTGTTGTATCTTCTCTTTTTGTAAGCAGCAGCATACGCCTGAGATCATGCACGAACTGATTGAGAAGATCGTGGTTCATGCTCCAGACAAGAGCAGCGGGCATCGCACGCAGGAAATCGAAATACATTACCGCTTTGATGTTGCCGTAGCGACTGCCGTTGCTGACAGCATGAAGTATGACAAAAAGAGAAAGGCTGCGTAACCGCCCAGGTTACGCAGCCTTATCTTCAAATCATAAGGCAACACCGCACAAAGCCCGCCTAACGGCTTGGCGGCACATCTGCTTGCAGCTTTTCCGTCATATTGCACGAAAACTTCTTGCTGGGCGCTAGCCCAGCGGCGTCATTTTCATACAATCTGACGAAAAATCTGACTGCGCATCTGCACCACCAGCTCTGTGCGGTGTTGCCTTAAATACTTCTATATCGGCGCACCTCCGAAGTGCAAGCTTTTTTCTCGTTTTCCGGCTTTTTCCTTGCACTTCTATTATACCATGTTTTATCGTTTTTGTCGATACTGCGAGGGTTTTATTCGGCATGAGGAGAGACTAAATACTCCATCCGAATACACAGAATTACGCCCCCGGGTTCAATCCGGGGGCGTTAGCTTTGTGTTATTTATTCAGTTCCATGTCCATTTGCGGATTATTCTCGGTGCGGTGTGCGTTCTCAGGCAGCTTGGTATTCGCAGTGTGATACAAAAGGAGATTTCCGTTGCCCGCAGCAGCCATTTGTCCGACCTTTTTCAGGTCTTCCGGCGTCTGGATTCTGCCGACCATTTCGTTGAAATGCGGGGAGACGCCTTTCAGCAGCGATGCAAAAACGCCTGCCCGCTTCTTTTGAAGCGCCTGATCATTTGCAAAGTCGTGGTTCGGATCGTCCTTTCTGATCGGATCGTATACCATCCGGGTCGCGATGATATTCGCAAAGTGCATAGCAGCTTCATTTTTCGCATCCTGAAAATGATCCTTCAAAAACTGATCGCCCTTGGAGAGCAGAGTATTGATCTCTTCCTGCGAGGATTTCACCGGATCTTTCCCGGGCTGTTTCTTCTGCGGCTGCTTGTTTTCGAGCTTCTTGTCATCGGTTACGCCGAGTGCAGCGAGCTCCTCGTCGATTGTGTCGATGAGCGCAAGGGCAGATTCAAAGCGCTCCTTTCCCATGCCGGTTTTCGGCCGCCATCCCTCGGGATTCGCACCCTGCTTCTTTTGGATATAATTCTGTGCAGCCTTTTTTGCATCCTGAAGCGCTTTGATCTTGCGCTCCTCGGAATATTGCGGGCTTTCCTTCAGGCAGGCTTTCTTGAGCTTCTGAAATGCCGTAATCATCTTGGTGTGCTCCGGCGATGAGCCGCCGTAACCATGCCAGTGCTTTGCTTTGAGCCCTTCTTCCAGCGCGTATACCTTGGCGAAGGTGCCGTCCAGCCCGAGCTCCTCAATCTCTTGATCTATGACCTCAAGCTGCGAATTGGCAGCAGAAAAGCGCCGTTTACCCATCTGCGTTCTCGGCATCCAGTCCGGATTGGCATTGTTGCCGCGCTTTGCATTGATATAAGCCATCGTATCCTTGCGCGCATTCAAGAGCGCCTCAGCCTTTGCGAGCGGCGTGCTGTTCGGCGCTTTTGTGCAGGCCATCAGCTTCGCGACCGACTTGCACATTTTCTCGTGTTCATCAGAAGAGCCGCCACGGTTTGTAATACGGTGCTTTGCGGTCAGATCTTCGAGGTTTTCGTTGAGCGCGCTGAACAGCTCCTGGTTCCGCTTTTTTATATCGGGTTTCGATTCGGATTCGCGCTTTGTTTCCTTCGGCTTCTTCTTCGGCTCTTCCTGATTCTGCACATATTCCTGATACTTCTGCTGCTTTTTTTTCTTCTGCGCTTCCTGCTCGGCGTTCAGCTCTTCCTGTTCGGCATTTGTCCGGGCGAGCTTGCGCTTTTTCTCCTGTAATTCCGCATCTTTTTCCGGCTCATTCAGCTCCGGATTCAGATCATTCCGGATTTTCTTTTTTTGCTCGCCGTTCGCGATTTCCTTTTTCTGCTGTTCCGCTTCCTGTTTTTTATTTTTTCCGAGCTGTTCGATTTTTTTCAGTTCGTTTTCGTCAAGCTGAATTTCGTCGACCTGCCGGTCAAAATCCTGCTTTTCTTTATCTACTGCGTCATTCTGCGGAGCCTGTTCGTTGACTTCGATGACAAAATCGTCATCCTGTTCTTTGTTTTGCCCGTTTTCAACGATGGGTTCGCCTTCAATGATGAATTCATCATTGTTATTCTGCGGATTTTCGTTTTTCTTTCCTTTTGGCATATGGATTCCTCCTGAATTATATTGCATTTTACAATGCCTTCATTATATAATACCTTCAATTTGCGGAATCGGTTGCAGAATCCACTCGCTAACAGGTATTTTTCTGGACTCAAATTTTGTTCCTGTTGTCGGTTTGAAGTTTTTCCACAGATGCATTTGTACCTTTGTATGCCGATTGCATCCAGCCCTTTCTTGGTGAATTTTTTCTGATCCACAATACGGGCAGTATTTTCGTATGTAGGAGTTGATCATTTGATTTTCACTTCCATCTGCCTCTGGATGCCTTTGATCATATTTCATTGTGTATTGCACTTTCAAAAACTCCTGTGTTTCGGTTAAGCTCACGGCTTTATCCCACGGCGTTTTCCGTCATGATTTACTTCGGCTTTTCATCTTGATCACTCCTATCTGAAGTGATTCTATTATACTACTTTTAAGTACCGTTTGCAAGTCGGGGTTTTTGCGAAACGTGCGCCCAGTAAGGCGTTTCTGTGCAAGATGATGGAAAAGATGCAAGCAGATGCACTGCCAAGCCGTCAGGCGGGCTTTGTGCGGTGTTGCCTTTATAATCGGTATCAGAACTGCACTGTTCAAATCACCGATAATTCCGCCGGAAAAAGTGAAAAACTGACAAAAACGCTGAATCTCCGAAAAAATCAGATTTCATGCAACCTTTTTTTGAATTCATCGGTATAATAGATGTAACTGTATATCTGAGAAAGGAGATGAGCGTTTGAACAGAACTGCTGCCGTTGCTGCTGCGCTGCTGGCTGCATGGCTTTTTCCGGCAATTCCTGCTGCGGCTGAGCCGCCGCCTGCGATTGCGGATGTGAACGGCGACGGCAAAATCACGATTGATGATGCACTGATTATAGCCGGACAAATGTCGGCGGCTGATCCGACAGCGCAGAGCGGAACTGCTGCACTGCCGGGTACGGTTCTGATTCCGGACGGCAGCGGATATCAGAGCGCTTATGTCTATACCGGATTCGATTCGTTTGACCGGAATACGCTGACCGTTCAGGCCGGGGAATCATTTACGCTGCTTCTGCGGCATACCGAATTTGACAGCGCGCAGCAGCCTGTGGTAACGCCGGTATCCGGAGCGGTCATCACGTTCAACGGCCATGAAAGCGATTATGTAACAGACAGTCTGGGGCAGGCGGTGATGACCCTGACTGTTCCCGGGGTCGTGACGGTCAGCGCCAAGACGGAATCGGTGCAGACCGTTCCGCCGCTTGCGCAGGTGCTTGTAATCGAGGAAAACGCTGCGGCACCGGCATCGCCAGTGACAACCGGGAATATCCCGTCATATACAGCACCGTCTGCCGAAACAGTGACCGCAGCGTACAGCACTGCGGCTGCGGGAAGTGCAGGCAGCAGCTATGCGCCGGAAGCGGCGCTGTCTATGGGCGATGCAGAAACGCGAAAGCCCCCGAGGGCATTGCCGCTGCTGCTCGGCGGTGCGGCTCTGTTTGCCGTCGGCACCGCCTGTCGGTACAGGCGTCAGAGAAAAAGGAGAGAATAGCCGTTATTTCTCACGCAGAAAAATATTTTCCGATTCCTGCAACCAAAATCCGCTGAATAGGGTATTATTTTATGAAAGCCCCAAAATGACGGTAAGTCATATGAATCAAGGAGATTATGAGAATGAATGAACAGATGATGGAGGCTGCGCTGCACAGTTTATCCATGCATATGCCGCGTGCGCCCTCAGCTCGCGTGGAAAATATGGTGAAAACGGTGACTTTGCTCGCCAAGAAGCGAGCAGAGCGGACGGGACAAACGCCTGAGCCGCTCAGCAATGCAAAAGTACGTTCCTCGCCTGTGCGAGAGAAGGATAACAGCAAAACCCTATAATCATTTTTTAGGAGGAAACAAACATGAAATCTGCAATGAAGAAGAAACTCGTATGTACGCTCGGCAGCCTTTTTGCTGCGATGTCGGCGGGCAGCGCCATGATGTTGAACGCGTTTGCGGTTGACAATGACGCAAAGCTTGAGGAGGTCACCTCTCCGGTTATCGACCTTCTGAAACAGGTATTTAATGTCCTGATTCCGGTTGTCGGCGCGCTCGGCGCAATCTTCTGCGTGTTCCTGGGCGTGAAGTTTGCGAAGGCAGAGGAGCCGCAGGAGCGTGAGAAGGCAAAGAGCCATCTCAAGAACGCGATCATCGGCTTTGTCCTGATTTTCGTTCTGGTCGTTGCGCTGCGCATTGCGATCCCGAATCTGTCCGCGTGGATGAACAACGCTTCTCCCAGTTCTTCTACCAGCTCGAACTGATCTTCTGAGGGTGCCTCAGCTATGAAAAAGATTTCCTGCATCAGGAATCAGGTGAAAAAACATATTTCGCTGGCTGCCGCAATGGTTTTGACCCTTGCGGCTTCCGGCGTACCTCAGAGTTTTTCCGTTTATGCGGAGGGAGAGGATAATGAAGCGCCTGTCACCAAGATCATGGAGCCGGAATACACGGATATTTCCATGACACGCTGGGAAAAGGTGACACCGAGCAACTACAAAACGGATTCGCAGGAGCATTACTCCATTTTGGTTGATATGAACGGCAACATTCTGGAGGGGTATGTTGAGGATTGGGTTTACCGCGGCAAATATTCTCCCGCAATCGCTGATGTTCCGGCAAGCCATGTCCTGCCGGAAGGCGGCGGCGTGCTTTATGCAACTCCTGACGGTGCAAAGCTCAAGGATAATATTGAGGAAGACTATTCGCACTTCATCTGGTGCAATATGTACCATACAATGGGATTTGGAATCCCTGTCGCTTTGGGCGATGATGTGTTTTTTACGGATGATTCCAAATACGATATCACGGGAGTCTATATCCAATGGGCAAATGATACAAACATCCACATGGGTCAAAGCAATCCGTGGTACTATATCCGGATGCAGAGCAAATCGGGCAGAAAATACTGGCTCAAGCCTGATGAACACGACAGCGAAGCCATTTTGACCGTAACGGAAAAGCAGGGCTGGTCTCGCTTCATCTTCCAGAAAAGCACGGATCTAGCAGCAGCTACGCCTGTATTATCCAGATTTTCAAATAAAAGCACTTGGGTGCTTTGTAATGATGACTGGAATAACGACAACGAGTATCTGGTCAATGTGCATGGTGCGTGGACTTGTGCGGATGCCCTAGCAGCAACATCGGATGTTTTTAAATTCGTTGAATTGTACTGGTATCAGGGCGAAAAATATCATTTTGCTGCGCTTGCCAAGACCAACACCGTGAATCCCGGCATGACGCTTCCGATTCAGAACAGAGATGTCGTGGACAGCACCGGCAAGGCCGTCCACACCAACGGCACGATTCTTCAGAACGGCTGCACGCTGACAATCGGCAAGGGCGCTGTGCTGGCGATCGAGGGCAACTTTATCAATAACGGCACGATCATCAACAACGGCGGCACCATCCTGATCAAAAAGGGCGGTTCGATTACGTCGTTCCAGCAGGGCAATACCGAATCGAATAACGGCTGCGGCAAGATCGTCAATATCGACGGCGACGTCATCATTCAGGAGGGCGGCGCGCTCTATACCGGTCTGCCGACGGATAACGGCAGTATCCTCAGCTTCGATCTCAACGGCAGCTCAACACTCATCAATCAGGGTCTGCTCGTGTACGGGTTGATTCAGATGGGTCCCGATGCACGCGTTGAACTTTATGAAACCAGCAAAACCTACGGCGGCATCAACAGAGCAAACGGCAAGAATCCGTATGATTTCCTGTTCAAGTATAATGATGCTGTTGTCGCAAATAACGGCTCATTCCATACTTATACGCGCTGGAATTCGCTCATCTTCGCAGCGGCTCCGCACAGCTACGGTCTGGCACGAAACTGGCAGAAGAATGCAGAGCAATATCCGGTCACGGTGCTCAAAGCAGACGGCGCAGTATTCATGGATGACGGTCTGGCGGTAAACAATATTACAGTGGGGAAGCTTACGCTATGAGAAACTTATGGAAGGATTTTAAGGCTGATCTGAATGCGAAAAAAGTATTTGTCTGGATCGGGATTCCGGTACTGATCGTCTGGCTCGGCGGATTTGCAGTCCGGCTGCTGATGGATCTGACTATTTCCTTTGGCAAAGATAAGCCGTCCTTCCGGATCCACCCGATCTATTTCGTACAGCTCCGGACCTTCGCGCTCGGTATTTTCGGGCTCGTTGTCTGTGCCGTGATCTGGCTGTTTTCCAGCAATAACCTTGACCTGCTGCTCGGCACCGGCAAGGGGCTGCTCGGCAAAAAGGGTAAGGTCGATGTGGTTGAGGGCTCTCTCGAAAACAGCCGCTTCCTCACGGACAAGGAGCGCGACAAGTATTTTCCCGGATACGACTATAACGATCTGGGAGAGTGCAAAAAGGACGGCATCCCTGTCCGCGCCGTGCTCGACAGGAACAATCATCTGCAAGTGAATTTCCTCTCCGGTGCGCACTCCCTGATTATCGGTGCCACCGGTTCCGGTAAAACGACAACCTTCATCAATCCGATGATTCAGCTTCTCGGCGCAACCGCCTGCGGAAGCTCCATGATTATGACAGACCCCAAGGGAGAGCTGTTCTCCCTGCATTCGCAGTTTCTGGTCGAGCGCGGCTATAAGGTGCTGCTGCTCGACCTGCGCGATACCTATGCCTCCTCCCGCTGGAATCCGCTCGGCGATATCTGGGATATGTATCAGGAATATGCAGCAATGGCAAAGGGCATCATTGCCCATCGCGACAACATGGCGGATTATCCCGATCTTGAAAAACCAGACGGCGATGCGGAGGAGGGTGCAACATGGTTTGAGTGGCGCGGAAAGGCGTATGCCGATCCATCGCACTGTCAGGATGATGTTGCGGTCAAACGCCAGCAGATTTACGATGAGATGTACGAGGATCTGAATGACCTCATCTCCGTCATCTGCCCGGTCGAAAATGAAAAAGACCCTCTCTGGGAAAAGGGCGCGCGTTCTATTATTATGTCTACCTGCCTCGCCATGCTGGAGGATTCGGAGAATCCCCGTCTTCACATGACCAAGGAAAAGTTCAACTTCTTCAACATCAATAAGGCGCTGACAAACAGTGAAAACGGATTCGCTGCGCTGAAGGATTACTTCAACGGACGCAGCAAGCTCTCGCAGGCGTATACGCTTTCGCGTCAGGTGCTCTCGGCGGCAGATAACACACTGTCGTCCTATATGTCGATCACCTTTGACAAGCTTAATATGTTCAATGACCGCGGTCTCTGCGGTCTGACCAGTGCAACCGACGTTGATGCGGCAGCCTTTGCCGATCAGCCGACTGCACTGTTTATGAAGATTCCGGACGAGAAGGATACCCGTCACGGTCTTGCGGCGGTTTTTATCCTCTGTATGTATAAAGCACTCATCAAGGTTGCTTCATCCAGAGAAGATTTGTCGCTTCCGAGAAATGTCTATTTCATTCTCGATGAGTTCGGTAATATGCCGAAAATCGAGAAGTTTGATAAAATGATTACGGTCGGCCGTTCGAGAAAAATCTGGTTCAATATGGTCGTGCAGTCGTATTCGCAGCTCTCCAATGTCTACGGCAATGAGGTCGCGGATATTGTGAAATCAAACTGCGGTATGAAAATGTTTATCGGATCGAACGATATCGGAACCTGCGAGGAATTCTCGAAGCTCTGCGGCAATATGACAGTCCGCACGACCAGCACCTCCTCTGCAATCGGCGGAAAGGAAGGCGACATCAACCTTTCCTCACAGACGCAGGTCCGGCCGCTGATCTATCCGAGCGAGCTGCAAATGCTCAATAACAAAGAATCAACCGGCAATGCAATTATCGTGACCTTCGGCAATTATCCGCTGCGAACCAAATATACGCCGAGCTATCTCTGCCCGTTTTATCATATGGGTACGATGGATATGGGCGAATTGCGGTCGCATATGTTCCGTGCAGATGAGGTCTATTATGATCTGGAGGAGCGCAATGAGATTGTGCTGGGCAAAAAAGACTCCTGATCGGTATTACATCAGAAAGGATCGAGCGCGATGACGCTTTCAAAACTGCTTGCGCTGCCTGCGGCAGTGTGCATGGCAATCGGTACAGCCGGTTCTCCGCTGACAGCATGGGCGGTCGGAATGGATATGGACTATGAGGGCGAGATTGACATCGCGACCGGCCTGCCTGTGAAAGATTCCGTTCAGACAGCACCTGAATCGCAGCAGACCGTAACAGTGAACAAGAATGTGACCTATGACCGGAAAACGCATCTGTTCGGCTATCCGGTTCCCGATAAAAATGCGACGGTGTATTCGTCAGTCGCTGACGGGATGATTACCACCGAGAGCGTTTCGCTGGAAATTCCGGAGGGAATGTCTGTTTCTGTTTATTATAACGGTGAGGAAGAACGGGATGCAGACTTCACACGGCTCGAAAATAAAGGCACCTATGCCGTTGTCGCTTCCGGCACCGATACAAGGGATCAGCTTTTCGCGTTCACGATTGTAAACGAAAAGACCGGTGCGGTCAGCATTTTTGAAACGCCGGAAGGCTTTCAGCTCACAAAGCTGGTGCTGGACGGCGAGGAGAAAAAGGTACAGGGTGCGTCAAGCATCAATATGGCGAATGACGGCAATTATGAGATCGGATACCGGTGTGTTGCTTCCGGTGTTACCTATAATCTGAACCTGAATGTCGATCATACCCCGCCGCAGGTGACCTTTGAGGGCGTATCAAACGGTATGGCAAACGGTCCGGTGACAATCAAGGGGCTGGAAAGCCGCGATCAGCTTCAGATCGAACGGAACGGGGAAAAGTTCAATCTGAGCTATAATTTTAACAATGTACTGGATATTCCGGGCAAATACCGCGTAAGCGTGACAGACGATGCCGGGAATACACTGACAGAGACATTCCGAATCAGATTCTATCTGAATTTTCAGGGCGTCATCTTTACGGTGCTTGCCGCGGCCGTTGTCATCAGCGTGATTGTATATATGCATATTTCCAAGAAGAAATTGAAGGTGAGATAACGTGGATCTCGGCGAAACGATTCGTGAGGGATTTGAATATGTCCTGTATAATGTCATATATGTATTATTATACTATATTGAGATCGCTGTCTGCCGCGTTATCAGCTGGCTGGAAAGCCTCTTTAATGTATTTTCCGGCGTTGCTGAAGCAAAGTATAACGGAAAAGGCGCTTATCTGATCAATATTTTCTTCGGAAACAAAATCATCAATGCGGTTTATCTCGGCATGGCGGTCATCGGCTTTACGCTGGCGTTTATATTTACCATAATCAGTGTCGTGAAAAAGGCATTCGATCTGGATGATAAAGTCAAGATGTCATACGGACAGATTCTCCGGTCGCTTCTGCGCAGTATTATCGTAATTGTCAGTATGAACCTCATCATCACAGTGTCTGTCGGGTTCACGAGTGTCCTGATGACCTCAGTGACCGATGCTTTCCGGAAGGCGCCGGCCATCGCGGCCGGTCCCGACCATATTCAATACACAGATGAGCAATTCGCGGCAATGTCCCGCATATTCAATACGATCGGCAATTATTCGCTCAATCCGTCCTATAAAAGCAGGTATAATCTCAATACCTGCTATAACGAGATCCGCACGGATCTGAAATATCTCGGCGATACGCATGTATTCAATTACAACTATCTCAGTGTGGACAAAAACGGAAAAACAGATTATACATGGCAGTATGTGCTGGAAAAAATTGCGCGTGCAGCAGATTACAATTCGGAATGGCCGGTTGATAAATACAACGATAAAATCTCAAACTCCATTCTGGACTGCATGGAGTGTATGAAAACAGACCCGAGTTTTCATGCGCTTCAGGAATTCACCCGCGATCCGGTTGAATATACGGAAGAATCCGCTTCTTTGGATAAGCTCGTGTTTCTGATCGGAACAATGGGCATGGGCTCTTCGGATACCTCTGATACGACTGCCTATACACAGTCTCCGGATTTTTACGACAATGTAAGAGCATCATATTACCTCGGGGAAAAGTCCATTTATAACTTCGATCAGGTGAATGAAGATTTCGATATATCTGTTACAAAAACCAATTATCTGGTCGCATATTTCTGTGGTGCGGTTTTGCTGATCAATCTCGCCACAATCCTGCTGAACTGCATGGTTCGTATTTTCAACCTGCTGTTCCTGTATCTGATTGCACCTCCGATTGCCGCAACGATGTCGCTGGATGACGGCGGCAAGTTCAGACAGTGGACAACCGCATTTATCGTGCAGCTCTTTTCAGTGTTTGCAACAGTGATCTCCATGCGGCTGTTTTTGATCTATGTTCCGATTATTATGAGCCCGGATCTTGAGATTTCTTCCAGCGCGATCATCAATGCGATTGGCAAAATGGTCATGATCTGGGCAGGCGCAAAAGCAGTCGGAAAGGCAAACGGCATTCTGACCGGTATCCTGACCGACAATGCAGGTATGCAGTCGCTGATGGCGGGCGACATGTCCAGAGAGCTCCGGAACAGCAGCATCGGCAGAATGGCGCAGAGCGCAAGAGAGTGGACGGAGGGCAAGATTAAGAAAGGCGCTTCCAAAGTCGCAGGGACGGCATTTGACGTTGCCACACTTCCGGCTCGTCCGATTACCGGTGCGGCATCTGCACTCGGCGGTAAAATTGCATCCGGCTGGAATTCGCTGAAGCAGGGCGCTGATTCTGCCGGCATAAAGACAGTAAAAGGCTTGGGCATGCTGACAGCGGCAGGCGCTTCCCTAGCCGGAAGAGGCATCAAAGCCTTATGGAAAAAGGCAACCGGGAACGGCTCGGGTTCATCCGCAAGCAAGCCCGGAACAAAACCGTCTTCCAGCCAGCGCAATACCGGCACGGGTAAGAATTCAGGCGGAAAGAACGGAAACGGCAACCGTCCGGTACCGCCGAAGAGAGGCAGCGTGCCGAGCAAACCGCTTCGCGAGCCGAACGCCCCGCAGTTTAATCCGAATCCTCCGGGCAATCTGCCGGAGCGTGCAAATAACGGCGCTGAGAATGCCGAAAACGCAGAACAGAACCTCCCGCAGCATGGCGGCGGTGACCGCGCTGAGCAGGGCAGAAATGCTGTCAGACCGGCACAACCGCTTCACGAGCCGAACGCCCCGCAGTTTAATCCGAATCCTCCGGGCAATCTGCCGGAGCGTGCGAATAACGGCGGCGAGGGCGGCGTGCAGCGGCAGAATCAGCGGAATGGCAATGCCGAAGATGCTGCCAACCGCAGACGGAATCAGGCGGGACGGCGGAATGCCGGAAACTATGCGCATCTGTTCG
>Ga0310691_10002236_pt1 | contig 26356 bp, 20 predicted proteins | sample 176DNAGHGlowgp2_FD_203887 | JGI IMG/M metagenome (GOLD analysis project Ga0310691, IMG submission 203887) | Sheep rumen microbial communities from Palmerston North, Manawatu-Wanganui, New Zealand - 1766 DNA GHGlow gp2 (v2) (version 2) | ecosystem: Host-associated > Mammals > Digestive system >... | reverse complement strand
AGATATTTATGTGGCTCACCTTTGTAATCCCTGTAATGAAGAGGAAGCGGATGTACCTGTCCATGTCCTTGAGGGGGCTGTAGAAGCTCCGAAGCTCCTGGCGGTTGGACTCTTCGTATTCTGTGTAGAGTGCGTCAAGGATGGGCTTGTCGTACTCGTCAATGAGAATTACAACTTGCTTTCCTGTTTGTTCATAGGCAGCCAAAATAATATTATTGAGCCTTGGTGCAGAACGCTCATCCGACACTTCTACATTGAAAATCTTTTCGTACCTGCAAAGCATAAGGTTTATTGCAGATTTTAGGCTTGCCAAATCAGGGTAATTGTCAGCCCCAAAGCTAATCTTAAGGACAGGATACTGCGTCCACTCCTTCTCAAGCTTTTCTATTGCAAGCCCAGCAAAAAGTTCTTTTTTACCAAGAAAGTAGGCTTCCAGGGTTGAAAGCAAAAGGCTCTTTCCAAAGCGGCGGGGGCGGCTTAAGAAATAGGGGGTGCTTGTCCGTGCAAGTTCATAGACAAAATGAGTTTTGTCTACATAAACATAATTTCCCCTGCGGAGTTTTTCAAAATCCTGGATTCCGATTGGTAAATACCTTGCTTCCATATTTTTATCTTAGCATGATTCGGCAAAGTGCACAATCTTTTGCAAAAGAGGCCTAGCCCCGATTGGAAGGGCAGTTGGTTAAAAATTGCATCCATGCAATTTTTAACCATGAGTTTTCTGCGAAAACTCACCTGCTTTTTATGCTAACAAATGACGCACCATCCATGGTGCTGTTTGTTTATCATTTGATGGCCCCACGGAACCCTGGAAAGCGGGATTAAAGGGAAACTGGACGGTCACGGAGTGCCAGACACAGTAGACCAACAAAAGCTGCTCCAGAAGAGAGAAAAATAGAGATTTTAGGAATTAACTGTTGAAAAAAAAATCCGATAATAAAATGAATTGGGTGGGTAAATGGTCTATAAGTTTTTAAATAAGGAAAAAACTGCTTCTATTTTGGCGGCTTTTGCGCTTTTTTTAGTAGCAGCACTGTTTTCCATAGGTATACTCCTGGCATTTTTTGATTACGGAACGCTTTCTCCTGAGCAGCAGGGCTTTTTGTCTGCCCTGGGGCATGTTGTTGTAGGGGCATTTGGTCTTTCTTCCCTGCTTATACCGGTTTTCTTTTTTGTTTCCGGGGCATTTTGTCTTGACTACAGGTGGTCTGTTCAGCGGGCAATGTGCCTTTTGGTAAGTTTTGTCCCATTTTTTACGGTTGTTGGTGCCGAAAAGTGGATTCGCTCCGTTGTTGAAAACTACAGCGGGGCTTTTGCAGTTGTAGCGGTTGTTGGTATTACAGCCTTTGCATCTTTTATGGTCATTGCCGAATATCTGGTTACCCTGGTCTTTGCAAGTCTTTTGGAAGCAAAATATGCCAAGAACCATAAAAAGTACAAGGCCTATGCCCAGACAAAGGAAGCCCATGCCTATACCGGCCAGCCGTCGGTTGACCAGGGCCAGAAGGAGGCTGAGTATGACCAGATTGAACTTGACGACCAGTTTGAAGACCCCTCTGTAGCCCCTAGTTCCTATGGAAAGGGTTCGCAGAGGGCTTCAGTTGATGAATTCATAAGGAATTCCGCCAACAAGATACGCAATATTGCCCGCCTGGAAGACAGAAGCAAGCATCAGGAAGCTGCCCGTGGCTCTGATGAAGACGTTGACCTGGATGATTTTTTTGGTACCAGGAAAAAGAAGGAAGATGCCACTGTAGTCGGCGATGAAAGCGAAGAAGTAACTGAATTTGACGACGACATTGATGTTGCAGACAGCTATGAATACGATGATGCCGATTCCGTGGACCCGGATGACATTAATCCAGACGATTTTGAATATCCCGAAGAAGAGACAGGGGCAAAGGTAATCCGCGTTGATGATGCCGCTGCCGCCCAGACTGTTGAGGCATTTGCAGAGACTGTAGACCAGAATGCCCAGACCGTTAGCCAGAACGGACAGCCTGCTGAACAGGAAAATCAAACTGCTTCTGCCAAAAAAGAAGACATTGAAAAGGACGGAGATTTTTATACCCCCTCAAAGGACGGCGGCAAACCGGAAAAGGTTTTTGTTAAGCGCGTAATTGTATCTGATGATGCAGGCATTCCGCTTTCTATGGAAGAATCTGTTGACAAGCTGGGGGAGGATGAGCCAATTGCAGGCAAGGCAATCGAAGAAGCCTCTGCAGACGAAACAGGCTTTGATGACGAAGATGACCTTTTGGCAGAACTTGCAGAAACTGACGTACAAGAGCAGAATGGGCAGGATGAAGAGGATGAAGCTGAAGTCGTTGGTACAAGTTCCGAAGAAGCGGCAAAAGATGAAAGCACCTTCTTTGAATTTGACCCTTCCCTTGAAAAGAAAGGCACATTTATAAAAGAAGCCCGGGACGAGGAAGAGATAGTTCCCCAGCCCCACCAGACACAGGATGTTGTTCACAACCTTACTCCTTCGCGCAAAGGCCGTGCCCTGCTTTCTGCACTGGACGATGTTTTTGCCAAGATGGACGATGACGTAAGGGCACAGGTGGAAGAAGACGGAATCGTTACGGATGAAGATGGTCAGCCCGATGAGGAAGAGGAATCCGAACTTTCAAGTACAAGCAGCGGACTTACAGAAGCAGAAGATTCATCTATTGCAAAAAACAACCGCCGTAACCTTGCTGCAGAGATAGATTCCGCGGAAAACGAAAGCGACATTGAAGATTTGGACAAGATGTTCGATGCTTCCCAGGATTCTGAATACTTTGACCAGAATCAGGATGAGGAAGATGAAGATGATCTTTCCGATGAAGATGAATATGGTGACGATCCCCTAGAAGACATAGAAGATGATGCAGACAGGGAGACTTTTGTAGAAGAAGATGAAGCAAAAGAGAACCCTGTTTTTGCAAACAGCAGCCTTCCCACAGACCGTGCCATTGTTACCGATGAATACGGAAGCCGCCCAATAAGCATTCCCCAGCCAAAAAGACACAAGGCAGGCCCCTACCTTATTCCAACGGATTTGCTTACTGCCTATGCGGACAATCCCTATTGGATTATAGACGAAGAGACCCAGGCCGCAGCACGCAATCTTGAAGGCACCCTTGATGAATTCAAGATAAAGGCAGAGGTAACGGGAATCCGTAAGGGCCCGGTTGTTACCATGTTTGAAATGCTTCCAGCTCCGGGCGTAAAGCTTAGCAAGATTGTTGCGCTGCAGGACAACATTGCATTGCGCCTTGCTGCAAGTTCAGTGCGTATTGTTGCCCCAATTCCAGGAAAGCGTGCGGTTGGCATAGAAGTTCCTAACAAGGAAAGGTCAATCGTTTCCTTCCGCGAATGTATAGAGCAGGACCGCCCCGAATGGAAAAAGATGGCAGTGCCTGTAATCCTTGGCAAGGATATTCAGGGAGAAACCCAGATAATAGACCTTGTAAAGACACCCCACCTTCTTATTGCGGGTTCAACAGGGGCTGGAAAATCTGTCTGTGTAAACAGCATGATTCTTTCCATGCTATACAAACGCGGGCCAAATGACGTAAAGATGATTCTCATTGACCCAAAAATCGTAGAGCTAAAGCTTTACAACGACATACCGCATTTGCTGACTCCTGTAATTACTGAACCAAAGAAGGCTTTGCAGGCTCTCCAGTATTGTCTTTGCGAAATGGAACGCCGCTACGAACTATTGAACGGCATGGAAGTGCGCGATATTTCCACCTACAACAAGAAAATTGCGGAAAGGCATATTGCTACGGAAAAGCTTCCTTATCTTATTGTCGTCATTGATGAATTTGCCGACTTGATGGCCACAACAGGCAAGCAGCTGGAAGCAGTAATTGCCCGTCTTGCCGCAATGAGCCGTGCCGTTGGAATCCACCTTGTTCTTGCAACCCAGCGTCCTTCAATCGATGTAATTACGGGGCTTATCAAGGCAAACATACCAAGCCGCATTGCATTCATGGTTGCAAGCAAAACAGACAGCCGCATTATCATAGACCAGGTTGGCGCAGAAAAACTTCTTGGCAAGGGAGACATGCTCTATGCCAGTGCAACTGACCCCTTCCCCAAGCGCATTCAGGGAACTTTTGTTAGCGACCAGGAAGTTGAAAATGTTGTTGGTGCCGTAAAGGAATGGGGTGAGCCTGAATACATAGACGACGAAATCTTTGTTGATGACGATGATGAAGATGACGGACAGATGTCTTTGTTTGGCGAAGAGGGTGAAGATCCTCTTTACGAAAAAGCTTTGGACATAGTTGTTCAGGCTGGAAAAGCCAGTGCAAGCTACATTCAGCGCAGACTAAAAATAGGCTACAACAGAGCCGCCCGTCTTGTTGAGCAGATGGAAGAGAGGGGAATTGTTGGACCTGCAAACGGAAGCAAGCCCCGCGAAGTAATTCACATTCCGTAAGATTTGATTGTGGTTTTAAAAAAGTGAATGATATAATAAACGTGGCTTATCGCTAAGCCAAAAAAAGGAGTCTATTTTGAAAAAGCGACTTGTTTTTGCAGCGTTTTCTTTCTCTGCAATTTTCCTGATTATGGTGTCTTCTGTTTTTGCAGGCGGAAAAAAGGAGAAAGCTCAGCCGGAAGTAAACGCGAATGTTAACATCCCTGGTTCAGAGCCCCAGTCTGGTGAAAAGAAGCCGGAAGTTGTTCCCATTACAGTAATTCAAAATCCAAAGATAAAGAGCTCTTATGTAAAGGAAAGTCCCGGTGGAAGTCCCGTAAAATTCCACGAGGTTTGGGGCTATGTTATGCAGGATGAAGAGCAGAAGTTTGACCCCGCAACAATGCCTCTCACAGACCTTTGCTATTTTAGCGTTGATATAAACAGCTACGGTGAGGCATCTGCAATTCCCGACATCAAGAAGATAAAAAATTTTAAGGGAAGAAAGCACCTTGTCTTTACTTCTTGGGGACGTGCGCTTACCCACATGGTCTTGAACCCGGAATTTGGTTGCCGCAACAGGCTTTTGAATGTAATAGAAACCGCCGCAAAGGATTACGACGGAATTCAGATTGACTTTGAGAACGTTCCCTACCGCGACAGAAAGCACTACCAGACCTTCCTTAAAGACATAAGAAAAAGAATTGGTCAGGAAAAATGGCTTACGGTTGCCCTTGCAGCCCGCACAAAGGACATTGTAGACGACATCTATCCCTACAAGGAAATAGAGCCCCTCGTAGACCGCATCCTTGTTATGGCCTACGATGAACACTGGTCAACAAGCAAACCCGGCCCTGTTGCAAGTATTGAATGGTGCAGCCGCGTTGCAGACTACTGCGTAAAGACCCTTCCCAACAAAAAGTTGATTATGGGACTCCCATTCTACGGACGCAGCTGGCAGGACACTTCCTACAGCAAGGCTTGGATTTTCAAGAGCGTTAACCGCATCCTTGGAGAAAAAAACATTACGAATGTAGACCGCGATTCAGCAAACGGAATTCCTCATTTTGAATTTGACGCAACTGTTCACGTAACAGGCTACTTTGACGACACCTATTCGCTTGTTAAGAGGGCCCGCATGTACCAGGAAAAAGGCGTTACCCGCATAGGCTTCTGGAGAATTGGTCAGGAAGATCCGGACTTCTGGCCTTGGCTTGGCCTAAACTAAAATTATTGAGATAAAAATTAGACTTGTCCAAAAAGGGAGATTTTCTTTTGGGACAAGTCTTTTTTTTGCTATTCTTCTTCTTTTTCTTCGGACTCTTCTTGGCTTTGAACACCAACTTGTCCATGCGGAGAAAAACTGTCTGGCAGCAGTTCACCCAGAGTCTTGATTTTATAGTCGCTGTCTGTTTTTGCCATTATAATAGAAAAATCTTCGTGGCAAAATTCTGCCATAACTTGGCGGCAAACACCGCATGGCGTGCAATATTCAAGCGGTTCCTTTCCCGCAGGTCCGCCTGCAATAGCAATGCCAACAAATTCCTTGTGGCCGTCGCTTATAGCCTTAAAAAAGGAAGTTCGTTCCGCGCAGTTGCTTGGTCCAAAGGCAATGTTTTCGATGTTGCATCCCCCAAAAATCTGTCCGTCCTTGGTAAGCAATGCTGTTCCAACCGCATAATGCGAATATGGGCAGTATGAGCGCTCCCTCATCTTTAGTGCAGTTTGAATCATTTGGTAAATCTGCGAATCATCAATCATAAACTTCTCCTGATTAGTTCAAAGATAAATCCGGCAAGAATAACAGGTATTGGGCCTGCTATCCAGGGGGCAATATTCATGTAGACAAAAACAAAGAGTTCCGCCGCCGCTATTAAGATGATTAAAAATATGCAGGCTAAAAAGAATGTAAGTTTCCTTCGCGAAAGGGAGGCAAAAAATATTATGCACACCGTAAAAAATAGAATTGCATATTTAGCGTAGACAGGATATATGCCAAAGAATGAATTTTCCAAGAAAGCGTTCAAGAGACAAAGCTCGGCAGTGTTTTCCGTAATTGTGCTTCCTAGTGGGGAAAGAAAAAAGTTCTGTGCGCCACGGGAGCGTTCAAAAGTGGAATCTGTTACAACAGCCGTTTTGCCTTTTAAAAGGGAATTTATTTGGTAGGAAAGGTCTGCGTCCGAAAATGCCTGCGAGAAATATTCAAAATTAATTTTGGGAAAAAGCTCTTTTGAAGTGTAGGGAACCAGGATTCTTCCCTCTCCGTCAACAGGAATCTTGTATTCGCTTCCGTCCTCGCAAGAAAAAGTCAGCTTGTTTCCGCAGTCAAGTACGATAGAGTCCTGCTTTATGCCAAGGATTTTGGATGCGGCCGCAAAAGCAAAGCTTGTAATGTAGCCGTCGTTGTAGGCATAAAAAACATTCATGCGCCGAAGCACACCGTCTTTGTCCGTATCCTGCGGTGTGCAAACAAATGCAATCGTGCTTGCAAAGCGGTTGAATTCATCAGAAGGAATAACAAGACGTTCCGCTTTTGCAATTTTTTGTCCGTTAAGAACACGCGGATAGCACAAGTGTTTTTCTATAGACTTTTTTTGGGCTAAAGAAATGTCTTGGCTAAGATAGGGGATAACTTCGTTTGGAACAGGTTCTGCCGGTAGAACCACACAGCTGCTCATTTGCATTTGCCCAAGGATTTTGCGCTTGGGTGTTGCCGGTGCATTTTCTGCAAAAAACGTCGGAAGCAAAATACCTGAGTTTTCTTCATTTAAATATGAAAAAATCTGCGCAAGGTTTTCCCAGGCATTTATTCCCTGCGGCAACTGCCCTATCGCATTTTCGTTAATGTCTATCTGGACAAGCTGCTTGTCTTTTCCCCCGTCCGTGCTTGGCAAAAATCCGTCTTTGAATTTTAGCGCAATGTCATAAAAAGCTGAATTGCAGGAATTAAAAATACCTGTAAGCACGAGTAGGGCTGATGCGAATAAGGTTATGATGCAGGCTATATGTTTTTTTATCACGCTGTTCCCGGTGGGCATTAGTCCTGAAGCTTCTGTACCATATTCCAGATTGCTTCTGCTGAATTGAAGTTTTCCGGAACAATGTTTTCGGCACCAATTTCTATGTCAAATGCATCGTTTAGCTGCTGAACAAGCTGTACGATGTCAAATGAATCAAGGATGGCATTGTCTATAAGACCCGTTTCTGTTGCAAAGTCAACATCGGGCTTGAGTTCTGAAAGTATTGGAAGCAATTCGTCCATAAAAATCTCCTTATATTTTTAGTTATTTTTAGTTAGATTCTAACCCATACATATAAATTTAGCAAGCCAAAGAAAAATCATAACCTAAAATCACCGTTCACAAATCTTCCAGACTGTTCAAGTAAGATTCAAGATGCCCTTTCGTAATAAAATCCGTTAAGGCAAGCTGGTCAAGATAGGACAGTGAACAGTCAAAGTTTGCGTAGTGCTGCTTGTACTCGTTGCAGACATCCTTTGGCAGAATAAGGAATGCCGCATTTATTCCCTGGCAGAGCAAGTTAGAAAATGAATTGATGTAGATTACCTTGTCGCTGTCATCATCCTGCTTGTAAAGTGAATCTGCCTCTTTTGAAGTGTCCGTGTCATATTCAATGATGTAGCGGTAGGGCACTTTTTTTGCCCAGTCAAGAATTTCCTGCTTGCGCTGCTTGTTGTCTTCAAAGGAACCAAGCGGTATGTCTCCCGGCGTAACATAGACGATTGTTGTTCCCGACGTAACTAAAAAGTCAAAGCTTATGCCCTGGTCGTCCACCGGCACTTCCCTAACCGGAATGTTTGCGTCCAAAAATATTTGCTTGGTGCTCTGTGCCGTGTCCTCCGCAACCGCCGCAAATGCTTTTAGACCCTGTAAATTCCCCTCCGATGCCTGATTTGCAAGGTTCAATAGGCCTCTGTATTTAACAACCGGCGTGTTCATGCACTTTAGCTGAAGCACGTTCCACAAAAGCATTTCCATTCCAGAACCCACGATAATGTTTTCCGGGGAAGCCTTTATGTTGTGGAATTTAAAGATAAAGTCTGCAAGAACCCTCCTGAATGATTCGTCGCCAAATGGGCCGCTTTTTGCATAGAGGAGCTTTCGTCTGCCGGTCATCAAAATGTTTTTGTATGATTCAAAAAGATATTTTTCAAAGAAAGCCTCTCCGTCAAAGTCGCTGGACTCTGCTTCCTGAACGGCTTTTTTGGTCGCAGCTTCTTCCGCCACTTTTTCTAAATCTTTTGCTTCTGGCAAGGAAAGCTTTTCATCCGCCTTATTTTCTGCAACTGCCGCTTCCGGGGTATTTTGCCCAGCACTGGCGATTTCTGTTCTATCTGCTTCCGCCTTAGACTCTTCCGCCTTAGCTTCTTCTGCCGCCACCGGGTCATCCTCTTTTGGTTCAGACATTTCTTCAGGCTTTTTTAGAAGGCTTTCGCTTTGAATCTCTTCGGAAGGAATAATTATTGATTTTGCAACGGATTCATTATTCTGTGCATATTGCTTTAAGATAGAATCCACCGTGGGAATAGAATTGTCTTCCTTTTTGCGGCTTTGGCTTTCTTTTTCCTGTTCATCCTGAGCCGGAAGTTCATTTTTTGTGCCCTTGTATTCTGCAACAAAATAACCGCGCTTGCTTTCCGAGTATATAAAACCGTCTTTTTCTAGTTCCGAATATGCTTTTGTGACTGTATTTTTGCTGGCTTTTGCTTCTTCGGATAGCATACGAACGGACGGTAGTCTGGTTCCCGCAGGAATCTTTCCGCATTTAATTCCTTCTGCTATCTGATTATACAACTGATAGTATAATTTAATTTTACTCGAAACATCTAGTGTAAAATTCATAAAGTCTAACAAAAACTCCCGACTGTACTTTATTCCTTCATATAGTATAGACCCTAAATTGGCAAATTGCAAATATTATCACTTCTAAATAGCCAAAAATTTGCCAAAATGAACGAACGTTAGTTTATTTGTTCTTGATTTTTTTTGCGGCGCTTGCTTTTGAATACAGTCTTTTCCTATGCTTCCACTTATTTCTCGTGTGTGGCGCTTGCGGGGTTCCGCCTTCGGCTCCATTACCGCCCTGCGGTAACGCGCTACGCGCGCCCCTCCAGTGCCTGCCGCGCTTTTGTTTGCTGCGTTTTTATTCTTCACTTTCCGACACAGGAAATCTTTTTTCCACCATTTCCTTCATTTTAGCAGAAAGCTCTTCGTCAAAAAATTTTCGCTCATCTTTGCTCATAAGATTGCGCAAACTTATCTACTGCGGGAAGCAGGTTTAGAAAACTTGGGAGAGAATTTCTCGAGAAAACAAAAATCAGTTATAACACAATTCAATCATGGATAACAAAAGACCGTCTTCCTGACGCTTCTGATTCAGTCAAAATCGCAAAAGTTCTTGACGTGAGCGTAGAATACCTTGTGACTGGGCAGGAGAATACCAAAAAGCAAACCAGTGCAGAACTTAACGAATTGTTGCATGATATAAGGCATCTTTCTACAGAAGATTTACAAATTGTGCGTATTGTGGTTCATAGGTTGAAAGAGGCAAGAGTATAAAAATCCTACGCCCGATTGGAAGGGTTGCCGCAGGCAAGACCGCCGTATGGCGGGCCGGAGCGAAAGCGTAGCCCTGGAAAGCGGGTGACGCAAAAGAGCGGATGTCGAGTTAGATAAGAAATAAAATGGTAGAGCAAATAGAATTTCGTCCAGAGAATTCAGTAGCTTTTGTTTAAAGTTTAATAGACTCTTACCCAATTGATTTATTATCTTTTTAAGGGGGGCAATTTATGAATTTTATAATAGAAGACAATCGTATCTATGCAAGCGCAGAAGACGGAAATGTAGTGGCAGAGATTACTTTTCCTGCAAAAGACGGAATTGCCACGATAGACCACACTTTTGTTGCAGACTCTTTGCGCGGACAGGGAATTGCCGGTAAGCTTATGGAAGCGGCTGTGGCAAAAATTCAGGCTGATGGAAATAAAATTGCCGCTACTTGTTCCTATGCAGTAAGCTGGCTTGGAAAGCACCCGGAAGTTCAGCATGTAGATGCGGATGCTCCCCTTGCCTGCAAACTTGGTGGGCGGCACTAACCTTTAGCAAGATGCTTCTTCCCCAATCACAAATTCTCTGCAAAGGCTTTGAATTCTTCCACTTCTTTTGCGTACATCTGGATTGAAGTTTTCCAGAAGTCTTTTGTGGTAATGTCGAACCCGGCTTTTTTGCAAAGGTCTTCACAGCTCATGCTGCCTGTGTCTGCAAGCAGAGATGCGTAGGTTTTTGCAAATGCAGGGCCTTCTTTTTTGCTTCTGGCATAGAGTCCCGCTGCAAAGAGCTGGCCGAATGCGTAGGGGTAATTGTAAAAGTCAAAGTCCGTGCTGTAGTAGTGGGATTTTACAGCCCACATGTATTCGTGCCTTTCCTCGTTTAAGCCACAGCCGTAAGTTTTTTCCTGGGCGGCTAGCATGAGACGGCAAAAATCATTTGCGTTAAGTTCGCCTTTTTCGCGCTCTTCAAAAACACTCTGCTCAAAGTAAAAGCGGCACAGAATGTCCACGAGAACCTGGCTTGTGTCCTGAAGGTCAAGGTCTATGATTTTAATTTTGTCGCTTCCTTCTGCCTGCTGAATCATGTCCTGTTTTACAATTGTCTCTGCAAAGGTGCTGGCTGTTTCTGCAAGGGTCATGGGGTAGTCAAAGAAAAGTGCTGGCTTACCCTTCATGCAGGAGAAGTGGTATGCGTGGCCAAGTTCGTGGGCAAGGGTTATTATGTCGCTGAATGTTCCCGTAAAATTTGTAAGGATTCTGCTTTGGTGTCCCTTGGGAAAGTCTTCGTCGTAGGCACCACCAACTTTTCCGCTTCGTATTTCGGCATCAATCCAGCCTGAGTCAAAAGCGTTTTTTGCAAATGCATACATGTCTTGTGAAAAAGACTTGTATTCTTTTAGGACGTAATCGCGGGCTTGGTCAAAGCTCCATTTTTTGGAAAGCAGGGAAGCTGAATCATTGCCGGAGTTTTTTTCTTGCGGGAATTCAAGCGGCGCAAACAGGTCGTAAAAGGCAATTCCCTCGTGTCCAGAACTGCCTGCTGTTTTGCTTGCGGTTGTCTTTGTCTTTCTTAGCAGCAGGGCCTTTGCCTTAAAGTATTCCCGCCAAATGGGAAGGGAATCTTCTATGGAAGAAATTAGAGCTTCAAGGGTGGCCTTTTGTATCCTGCTTGAAGCCCTTGAGCGGTCGAGCGCATTTTCCCAGTGCCGCCTTTTGTTGAGCGTTACGGTTTCGCCTTTTAAGTTGTTGAGCGATGCGGCAAGCGCAATTTGGTTTTGCTCCAAAAGTAATTTTTCTGTCTGCCAGGAATTTTTTCTCAAATTTGCGTCGGAAGAAAATGCATCGTTTCTAAGTTCGTTGAAAGTTTTACCGTTTTGGTCGTGAAGGTTTGAGATAATTTGTTCCTGCAGCTGACCCCATGCAGAACCGCCTGTCCTTGTCATGTCGGAAGCAAGATTTTCTTCTGCAGCCGTCATCTGGTGCTTGGTCTCTTCTATTGTTTCTTCCAACAAATATTTGTATTCGGCAAATTCCGGGAAGCGGGTAAAGAATTCATTCAAGGAAGATGAATGCGACAAAAGCAGCGTGCTGAATTTTAAATACTGCTGTCTGGTTTGAATTCCCAATTTTTCTATGTAGGAAAGATTGTTCAGGTATTGGGTGCTCGTTGTGTCTGTTGAATAAATTATGTATGCGTAGGCGGCAAGCGTCCTTTCGTTTGCAATCAGTTCATTGTAGTTTTTTAGATAAGCGGCAAGCCAGGCTGCAAAATCAAAGTTTTCGTTTGATTCTCTTGTAAAGCGGTCGGCTGTTTTTAAAAGGCCTTCCGTGTTTTCTATCTGTGCCTTAAATTCTTCCAGTGCTGCTGAATATTCCTTGCTCTGCAAAGAAGAATAAATTGAATCCAAATTCCAGCGGGGTACAAAATTTTTATCTGTGCTTTCCATAGTGAATACATTATAGCAAAAATAAGTTTAGTTTAACAACACGAATTTGCTTTAGAACATTCTTTAGGACGAAGTTCTGCATGCTCTACCATTCGCTTTTCGGCTAACTCGACTGAACATGCCTCGCGTCACCGCCGTTCCGCCCTTCGCTAACGCTCATTGCCGCTGTGCGGCAACTACGGGGCTCCATGGCGGCGTAGGTTGCTTTTAAAATAACACTTTAATTGTCACCATTCAGTAAGTGGTATTTTGCAAGGAGTTCCGTGCCTTCTTTTGTTTTAAAGAGCTCTTCCTTGTAGTTCATAGATTCATTCTGCAAATAGGAAAGAAGCGACAAAGAGTTGCGGGGGATGATTTGCGCATCGGTTTCAAATTCAATGTTTTTGTAAAGCGGGGCCAGCATTATGCGGATAAAATTCTGCGCTGCCTTAATGATTTCCCTGTCTTCGCCAAGACTGTAGCCCGTTTTGAATTCTTCTTCTGCGTCACTTTTGTACTGATTCTGCTTCTGGGAAATTTTTGTCTCTGAATCAAAATCTTTTTCTATATTAATGTGCTTTTCCCTTCCGTTGTGGTCAAGGCTTATGTGCCTAAGCTCTCCGATTACGTCCGTAAAGTTGAACTGGGGGTCTGCGGTGTATTGGGGTGTGATTCCTCCTACAAGAATTGTGTCGTCGCTGATTTTGCTTACACGGATATTCTGCAGGTCTATTCCGCTTTTTACGTTCATCTCGTAGTTGATTACGCTTAGGATTTCGTCCTTGTGCCTTTCGCTTACGCCGAAGATTTTTTCGTAATAGTTGCGGGGTTTTACGTCTGCAACCTCTTCTTTTTTTACGATTGTGCCAGAGCGGGTTATTTCTTTGAGGGTTAGTTTTGCAACGTCCTGATAAACCGGCATGTTGAATTTTGTGTCTTCGATTAATTGCAGTTTGCGCAGCGTTAGTTCATTTTGGCTCTTGAGTTTTTCTATTTCATTCTGCTGAATTTTTAGCTGTCTGTCTTTTTTGTTTTCTTCCGACCTGGCCCTTGCCTTTAGCACCTGGGACATGTTCAGCGTGATGGGGACTGTTAAAAGGCAACTTAGGGCTGTTGAAAATAAAATGCCGAAGGTAGAATCTTTTCTTGAAAAAAATGTGATGGAAACAAAAACGATGACGACTATGCAGATTGCATATCCTACACTGGAAAGAATCCTAAAGTGGTTGATAAAAAAATCCGCTATGCCTGTGAATATGCTTTTTATGCGGAATGCAAAACTTGTTTTTTTTCCTTCTGACATGGCTTTACTATAGCACAAATTTGGCAGATTGAATATATGGCAAAAGTCTTATGCCTGCTAATGTTCCCGGCAGAAGCTTTTAAAGAAATTGCATTCATCGTCATTGCAGACGGCCGCTTCCTCCTGCTTCATGTTCACGTGGAAAACGTGGTAGAGGGGATTTTTTGCGCTGCCGTAGACTTTTAGCGTAAATGGAACGGAGCATTCCATAAGCTTTGACGCAAGTTCAAGGGCCTGGTCTTTTAGGAAGTCTCCAAAGCTTGTCATTGCAAATACCGGGGGAAAGTCTTTTGTAATATGGGGTATGACGGTGACGGCTTCAAGGTCTTTTTCCGAAAGCTCTTCTTTGCCAAGAAGGTCCTTGTATGAGTCTGCATTTTTTGGCCGCAGGTGGTAGACTCCGCAGTTGAGGGCTATGGCCTTTGGCTTTATAGCATTCGCTTTTACGAATGAAAAGCGTTCTGCATAAGACGGATTTGTTGTGCAGCAGGAATAAAGTGCAAGCAGATGTGCCCCCGCTGAATCTCCGACAGCAAAAATATTTTTTATGTCAAAGCCGTACTTGCCGCAATTATTCCTTAGCCATTCAAAGACAAGGCTTACGTCTTCTAGCTGGGCAGGAAAAATGTTTTCTGGTGCAAGGCGGTATGTAAAGTTTACCACTACAAAACCGCGCTGGGCAAGGCTCATGCAGTAGAACAGGTAAAGCTCCTTGTCTCCGTAAACCCATGCCCCTCCGTGCACACTTACAATGACGGGAAGATTTTTTCCTTCCGCAGCTTTTGGCCTGTACACATCAAGCACCTGTTCTGTCTTTGAGCTTCCGTAAACAATATCGTCGCAGCGGAAAATGTCTTCCGATGTCTTTAACCCAAAGTCGCGCTTTTTGTCGTTTGCCGCCCATTCCTTTCTTATTTTATCTGCATTTTCTGACATGCCTTTATTTTACACTTGGAATTTTTTGTTGACAACCCCTGTTGCATGAAAATGGATTTTTATATAATATTGCCTACAGAAAAACGATTTTATTACAAATGTCCCAGATGAGATGTGAATAAAATAAACTGGGGTTCTTAGGGCGTTAGCCCTAAGCCGTGCCGGGAAAGGGAGGGGTTAAGAGGAGGGAAAACCCTCGCTTCGGAGTAGGGGGTTGTCCCTCCCCTTAGTTTTGGGGTGCAAGTGTACTCCCTTGAAAATAGTTTTTCTGGATACATTATATAGACAGGGGAGCTTGCAAAAGCAGGCTGAGAGTAGGCTGTGCCCTCCGGGAAAATGCCTTGACCCTTTACTTGATTTGGGTAATGCCAACGAAAGGAGTTTTTTGTGCCTTCTCTAAACGTTTGGGAAAAACGCTTTGAAATTCTAAATAATTTTTCCGCAATTATTTTTGACCTCGACGGAACAATCTTAGATTCACTTTATGTTTGGCATGATGCCGGAAAAAGATTTCTTGAGACATTAAACATTCGCGCCAAGGAAAACCTGGACAGGGTTATTTTTTCCATGAGCATGAGCCAGGGTGCGCAGTTCATAAAAGATGAATACAAGCTTTCTTTAGGAATCCAAGAAATTGCAGACGGCGTAAATTCAATCGTAAATGACCGCTATAAAAATGAAGTGCCGCTAAAGGCCGGGGCAAAAGATGTGCTGGATTTTTTTTATGCAAACAAAATGCCTATGCTTGCCGCTACGTCTGGCGACCGGGAAATAGAGGAAGCTGCGCTAAAACGGTGCGGCGTTTTGAATTGCTTTAACAAGATATTTACCTGTTCCGAAGAAAACACGTCAAAAACAAAGCCCGATATTTTCTACAAGTGTGCCTCCTTTGCAGGGGCGCTTCCTCAAAAAACTCTTGTCTTTGACGACTGCCTTTTAAACCTTAAGGCTGTAAAAGAAGCAGGTTTTGTTGCCGCAGGATTTTTTGACAGGGAAAATATTGAAGACCAGGAAACTATAAAGCAAATCTGCCCGTATTATTTTACGGACTGGAAATAGAGGAAGGCTTGGCTTTCCGAATAAAAACCGCGTCTTGGGGGCACCACCTGACGCACGGAGGTATTTTATGAAAACTGCTTTGACAATCGCAGGTAGCGATTCAAGCGGAGGCGCCGGAATTCAAGCGGATATAAAGACTATGACAGCCAATGGTGTTTATGCCATGAGCGCAGTCACTGCCCTTACCGCACAGAATACAACCGGTGTTACAAAAATTATGGAGGTTACGCCGGAATTTCTGGAAGAAGAAATAGCGGATGTTGTAACTGACATTTTTCCCGATGCAGTAAAAACAGGAATGGTTTCTTCTTCGCCGCTAATAGAAACAATTTCTTCTTGCATAAAAAAATTCAAGCTAAAAAATATTGTGGTGGATCCGGTTATGGTTGCCACAAGCGGGGCAAAGCTTATTTCTGATGATGCCATGTCTTGCCTAAAAAAGAATCTTCTTCCGCTTGCAGACTTAATCACTCCCAATATTCCAGAAGCACAGGTTCTTGCGGGAATGGAAATTTCGGGCGAAAAGGATATGGAAAAGGCTGCGGAATTTATTTACGGTGAATACGGCTGCTCTGTTCTTATAAAAGGCGGGCACAATACAAACGATGCAAATGATTTTCTTTATGGAAAAACAGACGCTTCTTCTGCTGCGTCCGGCAAGTGGTTTTTGGGAAAGCGCATAGACAATCCCAATACGCATGGAACAGGATGCACTCTTTCTTCTGCAATAGCTTCCAATTTGGCAAAGGGAAAGAGCCTTGTTCAGTCGGTGGAATCTGCAAAGAATTATATTTCGCTTGCACTGGCTGCAATGCTTGATTTGGGCAAGGGCTCAGGTCCAATGAACCACGCTTTTGCAATAAAAGGAGAATTCTAATGGGTACGTCAGTTTTTTCAAATTCATTGATTTGGTTTGGGGCTGGAATTTCAATTGCTGAAATTTTAACAGGCTCTTATTTTGCCCCACTCGGTTTTTCAAAGGGAATTGCGGCCATTTTGATTGGACACGCAATCGGTTGTGCGCTTTTCTTTTTTACGGGATACATTGGTGCCCTTTCCAAAAAATCTTCCATGGAGACAACGCGCATTTCTTTTGGGAAGATTGGCGGTTCTTTCTTTGCACTTTTGAATGTTTTGCAGCTTGTTGGCTGGACAGGCATAATGATTTATGACGGCTCCCTTGCGGCAAACGGAATTGCAAATTCTTCGTCATGGATTTGGGCCCTTGTGATTGGTGCGCTGATTGTTCTTTGGATTTTGATTGGCATTACAAATATTGGCAAGCTGAACCTTGTTGCAATGACGGCCTTGTTTGTTCTGACGCTTGTTTTGTGCAAGGTTATTTTCTTTGGAAAGAATGCGGTCGTGGCAATAGAGTCTGCGGGAGAAAGCATTTCTTTTGGGGCGGCGGTGGAACTTGCTGTTGCCATGCCCCTTTCCTGGCTTCCTCTAATCAGCGACTACACAAAGGATTCTGAAAAACCTTTTGCTGCAACGCTTGCTTCCACGCTTACATACTTTGCGGTAAGCTGCTGGATGTACATAATTGGCATGGGAGCTGCCCTGCTTACCGGAACAAGTGACATTGCCCAGATTATGCTAAAGGCCGGGCTTGGAATTCCTGCCCTTGTGATAATTGTTCTTTCTACTGTAACAACCACTTTCCTTGACGCTTTTTCTGCGGGCATTTCTTTTAGGGCAATATTCAAAAACGCCAACACAAAAATAGTCGGTGTTATTGTGGCCTTGGTGGGAACCCTTGCGGCGGTCTTCTATCCAATGGACAACATAACGGATTTCCTTTATTTAATAGGTTCCGTATTTGCCCCAATGACAGCCATCTTGATTGCGGACTTCTTTGTTACCAAAAATGAATCTTCTAAGAAAAGAATTGACTTTGTAAGGATTGCCCTTTGGCTTGTCGGATTCATCTTGTACAGGATACTGATGAAGTATGACATTCCATGCGGAAACACCCTGCCTGATATGGCAATAACTTTTGTCCTTACGCTGATAGCTTCTGGCATACAGAAAAAATTGTTAAAAGGCTAAAAGGGGTATATTTGCTTCTTGGCAGTGCCGGACTGGCATACTACGCGGGATTGGTGAAAAAAAAGCCATCCGTGGCTTTTTTTTCACTTAAGTTTTCTGCGAAAACTTACCTAGTTTTGCTGCTAACAAATGACGCGCCCTCCATGGCGCTATTCTTCTAGAAAAATGCCGGAACCCCGGAAAGCCCGTAACGAAAGGCCTTTCTGCCGATTGCAGAAAAAGAATGGATGGTAGAGCAAGTAGGACTACCGTCCTAATGCAATTAAAATAAAGAACTTGTCATGCTGAAGTAGATTCTGAGTCAAGCTCAGAATGACATGGTGCAATTATTAGAATGACACGGTGCTATTATCAGAATGACATGGTGCAATTATTAGAATGGCACGTGCAATTATTAGAATGGCACGTACAATTAATTACTGTATTCCTAGAAAAGTTCCTGCTGAATTTGGGGCTTTGCAAGATAGGATGCTTGCTTTGCGTAAGTGACGGCATCTTCTTGCGTAACCTTGCCAAGCAGAATTGGGGAATCTTGGTCTACGAGGGCGGCATTTTTTTGCGCAAGGTCGGCTGACTGGTTTGCGTAACAATAGCGGCAGCCGTTTGGACAAGTGTCGTAAGCACCTATGTCGTTTGAATGTATGCAGTGGCAGTATCTTCGCATTCCGCTGTGTTTTAGTGGACGGAAGCTTATGCCGTTTGCGGCCCCCAATGCGTCGAGCGTTACGCAGGAGCCTTTTTTTATTCCGTATGCCGAATAGTCTGTTGAAGTTGCACACGATTGCAGGGGAATCCTGTACTTTGCAGCAATTTTTCCCAACCCCTTTGCAATTTCATTCATGTCTTCTTCCGTAAAAAGAACAAGCTCGGGCATGTTGAACTGAAGCTTGTTGTATAGCTCCACAAAACTGAATACGCAGCTTTTTACGTGTCCTGCAAGCCGGGCTGCCATGTGCTCAAAGGTGATGAAGTGCTGCTGGACGGTGTATTTTTTTGTAAGCAGAACCGGGTCGTATCTCCAGACTATGCGCTCCCTGCCCACAAGCCGCTCCAGCTTAAAAAGCGTGTCTATGCTTTTGTCTATGTCTGGAACATTGGGTTCCACGTCGCGGCCGTAAGCGGTTATAGTATAGAAGAAATATGAATTGAATTTGTCCGTTATCTCGTGAAGCCGTGGAAGGATTGGCGCGTAGTTCTTAGAGCAGAAAATTACGCAGTCAACTTTGGAAGGGGTAAGCTCATAGCGGGTGACTTTTTCCGGGAACATGGGATTGCGTACGTAGACATAGCCGGCCCTGAATCTGTTCAAGAGCCAGCTGCTAAAGTACTGGACGGTATCTGTTCTGCCACCGGTGTTGATAATCATTTTACTTCGTTGGTAAGCTCTTCACCTTCTGTAAAAGACTTTATGTTTTGAAGCGTTGTCTTTGCGATAGCTTCCAGTGCGTTTGTTGTAAGGAAGGCCTGGTGACCCGTAATGATTACGTTGGGGAAGGTCAAAAGGCGTGCAAGAACGTCGTCGCGGATAACGTCTACAGACCAGTCGTCAAAGAAGTATTTGCTTTCTTCTTCGTATACGTCAAGGGCTGCTCCACCTATGAACTGTTTTTTGAGTGCGTAGACCAAATCCTGGGAGTCGATGAGGGCGCCACGTCCTGTGTTAATGATTACAGTGTCTTTTTTCATTAGCGCAAGGGAGTGCTTGTTTATGATGTGCTTGGTGTCTTCCGTAAGCGGACAGTGGAGGCTTAGAACGTCGGAATCCTTAAAGAGCTGGTCAAGCTGAACGTATTTAAAGCCTTTTTCTTCTGCCCATTCCTTGCTTGGGTAGATGTCGTAGAGTTCAATGTTCATGCCAAAGCCGGAAAGAATTTCTGCCATAACCCTACCGATGCGGCCTGTTCCCAAAATGCCGGCTGTTAGTCCGCAAAGGTCGCGTCCAGTCAATCCTGTGAGCGTAAAGTTTCCAGTGCGGGTTCTTGTGTATGCCTGGGGGATTCTTCTTGTAAGTGAAAGCAAAAGTGCTACTGCATGTTCTGCAACAGAATGCGGAGAATATGCCGGTACGCGCACTACTTTTATGCCTGCGTCTGCCGCTGCCTTAAGGTCTACGTTGTTGAATCCTGCACAGCGCAGGGCAATGAGCTTAACACCGTTCTCTTTTAGGGAGTCTATGACTGCTTTGTTGATGTTGTCGTTCACAAAGACGCATACTGCATCAAAACCCTTGGAAGTGGAAACTGTGCGTTTGTCCAAGTGAAAGTCAAGGAAGTCAATGTCGTACAAAAACTCCTTGTTTGCAAGCGTAAATGCATCGCGGTCGTAAGCGCGTGTATCGTAAAAAGCAATTTTAAATTCGCGATCAGAAGCCATAGAAATACCTTCTTTTGTTTATGATGGGGGAATTATAACATCTTTTTATAAATTAATCCAGAGAGGATGTGTATACGTAATAGCATTTGGATTATTTTTTCTTTTTTGGAGCGAAGGCCATATTTTACTGTTCGGGGCACTTCGTGACCCCTCAACTTGGAAATTTTACCCGCTTTCCAGGGTTCCGGCTTTCGCCTCCATTGCCTGGGTTCGGCCCTTCGACTATGCTCCGGGTCCTCACCCACGGCAACCGCTTCGCGGCCCTTCCAATCGGGGCTAGGATTGCTTGGGGAAAGTAAGAACAATCTATCTTTGGTAATAGTCTCCAAAAAGTTCGTTTGCAAGTCTTTCTTCTGATCTGTAGCGTGCGGAAACATAGTCAAGTGTAAAATCTATTCCAAACGTGTAATCTTCATCTGCATAAATAGGAGATGAATCTGTAATTTTGACTTCCATTTTGCAAATGTCATTATTTTTGTTTTTGTAACCAAAAACAATTGAATTCCTGTTCTCACCATTTTCATTTTCTTCTTCAAAAGGTGAATATCCATATTGTGCAAGGCACTTATTTTGAATTTCATTAAAAACTTTTTCCCGGTTTTTTGTTAGAGATTCATTTGCCTTTTCCGCTCCAGAATTTGAAGCGATTTGTTTTAGTTCTTCAGCATCAAATGCCGTAGTTATCGTTATTCTAAAATGTGCTAGCTTATTGTACTCATCAGAAGAAATTTGGACGAAAGAAACTTTGTACCCTTCAAAATTTCCATTTGCTTTTTCATAGCCGTAAGAATCCAAATCAGTAGAAATACCACCATTATATAGGGTCATCATTTCGCCATTTTCACCATCACCGGGCTTCCAGCCTTTTGATTTGAGCATTTTTACTGCTTTTGACATGTTGCTGTTTAATTTAAAGTCAGAGACTTTTAAATCACCCTTATTGTTTTGCTTTGAATCCTGTACTACTTCAACGTCTGTTGAATTTTCATTGTTATCTTCATCGTCATTAAAAAAGAAACCGATTGCAACAAAGACTGCAAAAATAATCAATGCCCATTTTAAAAGTTTTTTCATAATATTTTTCCTTTGCTAAAAAAATAAAAGCCCCACAAATTCAAAATGAACCTGCGGGGCGAGAGGAGCCTACATATTGCTTAAGATTTTTGCTTTTTGAGTAGCAAATTCTTCATCCGTTAAAATGCCTTTTTCTTTTAAGGTTGCAAGACGTTCTAGTTTGCCTACAATGTCATCATCTTCTGTGCTTTTTTCTGCAGGTGTGGCTGTTTGCGTTGGAGCGGCTTCATTTTTTAACTCTTTAATTGCTTTGTTGACAGCATCGCAGAATGGTTTTACGGTTTTTTTTCCGCAATTTTCAATTAACATTTTGGCTCCACCATGCCAAATTTCAATAGAGCCTAAAAACAAGCCGGTTTGATAAGAAATAGAGTTTATGTTTTCCAATGCCATTTCTGACTGCTTCATGCCAAAAAACATTCCGTAGTCAAGCATGATTATTCTTTTTTGAGTGCAGACTATTAGCCATGTTGAACCGTCGGTTATGCCTGAGGTTAGGTATTTAATGTTCTCGTCATCGGCTAAGACTTCTGGCAAGTGGCTGACTTCTTTTGCGGTACCGAATAGGTCTGTTTCGCCGAGGTCTTCTATTTCTTTTTTTATGCTTTCAAGTGTTCTCATGTTTTCCTGCCTTTTTAAGTTAGTACCAGCCTTGCATTTGCAATCCAGCTGCGCGGAGTGAAAGATTGTCAAATTCTTTAAGAATTTTATGAATTTGTTTCTTTTGTTTATCAGAAAAATCGTCGTCATCAAGATCTTTGTATTTTGTTTGTATTTCAATCATTTCAGACTCGAGTTCTTGCATCATTTTTCTAAATTCGTTATAGGAAATTTCTTTATCCTCACATTTTTCTATTAGGGTTGCTGCCCTGTTAACCACTGAGTCCATATCATTAATAAAAGAATCAGCAGGGCTCTTAAAACTGAATAGTGAAACAATTAAAATAACTGCCAAGCCGCAAACTATGTAGTTTGCATATTTTGAAAAATTCTGTAGGACAGGAATCTTTGTTGCAAAGCTGTTAAAAGGAAGCTTGTTTATAGTTCCGGTAACCTTTGAAATAACTGGTGGCAAGGATTTTGACTGTGAAGTTGAGGCGCCTTGATTTGTTTCAAAAACTCCAGCTGCTTGCAAAAGATTTTTATGCTCTTCATTTTCTACGGTATAGCCTTCTGCAATTTTTTTTCGTATGAAATTAAAAAAATAGTTTTGGTTGTAAATGATGTTGGCAACAAAAGCAATAATTACGGCGATAATTCCAAGAGGTACGCTTACGGTAAAAAAGATACATGATGCAAATATTGCAAAGAAGAGGACGATGCATTTTACTACATCTTTTACCTGTACAGGTTTTACATCTGAAGGTGGAAGGCCAAATTTGATTGCGAGCAATGCACCGGGAACGCTGAGCTTTACATTTTCAGGACATGTTACTGTGATATCCTCAGAACCATCTTTCTTTAAAATGACTTCAATTTTTTTTGCCATAGAAAAACTCCAATATTTTTTTTGTTGCGAAACGAGCGTAGCGAGTTTCGCAACAAAGGGCTTTTTCAAGCCCTTTGTTCAGTGTACACTGAACAAATTTTTTAATCGGGAAGTTTTTTTGTGACGTAGGACAATAAATATCTTGATTCGGTATTTCTACTATATTTTTGAAAGGTATAACTCGCTTTTTTTTGAAGTTTTAGCTTAACAGAGCCGGACTGGCATGCTACGCGGGATTGGAGGGGCGGCGCAGCCGTTGCCGATGGAAGAGACGCTCCCTGAGCTTGTCGAAGGGCGCGTCTTTTCCATCGGCAATGGAGCGGGAAGGGACCCGCGGAACCCCGGAAAGCCCGTAGAGAATGGCCTTTTTGTCGATTTTAGAGATAAAATGCAGGGTAGAGCTTGTGAAATTACCGTCCGAAAGAGAAAAATTTGGCGTGGAGATTGCCGTTTTTTTGCTTTTTTGCCGATAATATGTTAGGATTGTTTTATGGCTTATTTTCCTTTGTTTGTTAATTTACAGCATAAAGAAGTTCTCATCCTTGGCGGGGGAAGCGTTGCTTTTCAGGAAATTTCCCAGTTTTTGACTTTTGAGGCAAAGATTGTCTTGCTGGCGGATCAGATTGACCAGAACCTCCAGATTTTGATTAAGGCCTACGAGGACCGCGTTGATTTTGTTCAGAAGAAGCCTTCCATAGAAGCAATCAGCAGCCTTAACTGTACACCCACGCTTGTTATTGTTACGGAAAACGATGCCAAGCTGAATGCCGAAATTTATGCCTACTACCAGAACAAAAACGTGCTTGTTCAGGACATTTCCAGCCGCCAGAGGTGCGATTTTATTTTCCCGGCCATCATAAAACGTGGCGACGTTGTTTGCGGAATTTCCAGCAGCGGTAAGAGCCCCCATGTTTCGCAGTTCCTAAAGTCTCTTATAGAAAGCTCACTTCCGCAGAATATTAGCGACATTAATGAGCACATGGAAGAGATTCGCCGTGCCGTACGCCAGTCAATCAGCGATCCGTCCAAGAGGTCACGCACTTTGCAGACAATTTTCCTGCGCTTGATTGAAGACGACAACCAGACTTCTGATGCGGAAATTGACGGTATTATTGCAGAAGCGGAACTTTAACGGAATTTTATTTAAACTTTATCGGAACCTTAGCCATTGAAAGATTTTCTTTCTATTTTAAATGATGAACAAAAAGAAGCCGCCACTACAACGGAAGGCCATATCCGCGTGCTTGCGGGTGCGGGTACAGGAAAGACTCGTGCCCTTACCAGCCGCTACTGCTATCTTGTCCGCGATCTGGGCATAAGTCCCAAGAACATTCTTTGCGTAACATTTACAAACCGTGCTGCAGGCGAAATGAAGGGGCGCATACGCTCAATGCTTGGCGACATGGATTTGGGCTACATCTGTACAATCCACGCCTTTTGTACCCTGCTGTTGCACGAAGATATTAATGTTCTGAATTTTCCAAAGGATTTTATAATTTTGGACAAGGAAGACTGGCGTTCCATAATGCTTAGGATTTTTTCCGACATGCACCTTACCCTAAAGGAAACGACTGTCCAGCAGAAGATTGACGAAGTTCTTGAAGCTAAGAAGGTAAAGCCCGACACTTACATTAACTATATCTACAAGCTGAATAACGAGGAACTTAAGGCCAAGTGGCAGGAAGAGGGCATTGACCAGAACACCGAGATTTTTTTGCGCTACCTTTACGAACAAAAGAAATGCTTTGGGGTTGACTTTAACGACCTTATAAATTTTGCAACCTACATATTGGAAAACTTTCCGGACGTGCGTGAAAAGTGGCAGGAGAGGATGCAGTATGTTATGGTTGATGAATTCCAGGATGTCTCGGAAAAGCAGTACCGCATTGCCCAGATTCTTTCTGCCAAGCACAAGAACCTTTTTATAGTTGGCGACAGTGACCAGACAATCTATTCTTGGCGGGGAAGCCACGTTAAGCTGATTCTGGAATTTGACAAGAAGTATCCCGATGCAAAGACAATTTTGCTAAGGCAGAACTACCGCAGTACGCCGCAGATTTTGGCCGCTTCCAATGAACTTATAAGCAAGAACACCGTGCGCTACCCAAAGGAACTTATTGCCACACGGCCTAACGGAAAAAAGCCACTTTATTTTCATGCGGCGGATTCAGAGAAAGAAGCTGAATGGATTTGCCGTACCATAAAAAAGCTTGTTGAGGATAAAGATGGCGGTGGCAAAAATGACAAAAAGAATGGGGATGAAAAAGAAAATTGCTCTGCAAAAATGGATGGCTCTAAAAAAAAGTTGGATTCCCGTACAGTCCATTTGCGGGACATTGCAATCTTGTACCGGGCACATTACCTTAGCCGTTCTTTGGAAGAGGCGCTAATAAAAAAGAACATTCCATATTCCATTCTTGCCGGAACTGAATTTTATGGAAGAAGAGAAATAAAGGACACCGTCTGCTACCTTAGGATGTTGACTGCCGCAGACGACATGGCCTTTTACCGCACTATAAACATGCCCTCGCGTAAAATTGGCAAGCAAAAGATTGCGCTTATAAAAGAGTATTCTGAGGGGCACAACCTTAGCGCATACAATGCCCTAAAGGAACTTGTTGGCGGAGAGTCTTCTGTCTTTAAGGGAACTGGGGCGCAAAAATACATTGATGCCGTGGAAAAGGTTAGGCAGCTGGCAAATGGTGGCCGGGCAAAGCTGGGGGACATTCTTCAGGCAATTTTGGATGAATCCGGCTACGAGGCATTTCTTCGCATTGAAGCAGACCAGGACAGGCTGGACAATCTTGCGGAATTTAAGCGGGCGGTGAACGAAGAAGGCCTTGATGACGACGCTACTCTTCCGGGGCTTTTGTCCCACCTTGCGCTTTTTACCGATCTTGATGCAGACGGAACTTCCGGAAAAGATACGGTAAAGCTCCTTACGATTCATGCGGCCAAGGGAATGGAATTTCCCTATGTTTTTATTTGCGGACTCAACGAAGGAATTTTCCCCAGCCGCAAAGTCCTTACTCCCGAAGACATGGAAGAAGAAAGGCGCATTGCATACGTTGCCTTTACCAGGGCAAAAAACGGGCTTTTTTTGAGCGATGCGGAAGGCAAGGCAAACGACGGAATATTCAAGTACCCCAGCAGATTCATTCTTGATGCAGGATTCCAGAATCTTGAGCTTGTAAAGGAACTGGACAAAAACCTTGTGGAGCAAACACAAAGCCTTATCGACTACGACGAAAAGCGCCTTAGCCAAATGAAGAACCTCTTTTCCCCGGGCGACAGGGTAGTTCATCCTGTCTTTGGCGCAGGCACGGTTGTCCTTACCAACGAAAAGGCCTCCTGCTATACGATAAAATTTGACTCACTTTCTACCGAGCGCAGCATTCAGTTTGCGGCCAAGCTGGAGAAAGAGTAATAGTAATAGAAAGAAATTAGTCTTCGGCAAACACCGGCACTCCGCCCCACACGTTGTCCATGTAGTTCTGGTCAAGCACCTTGTCTATGCGCACCTGCTCGTCCTCAAGACTGAAAAGTTTCGTGCTGTCGTCATCGTTCTTGTCTGCAATCCAGATTTCGTCCCGGCGCACAATGTCGTGGCTCATGAGGCGGCTTTCGTGGGTGGTTGTCACAAGCTGGATTCTCCTGCCTT
>Ga0310691_10002228_pt1 | contig 26421 bp, 25 predicted proteins | sample 176DNAGHGlowgp2_FD_203887 | JGI IMG/M metagenome (GOLD analysis project Ga0310691, IMG submission 203887) | Sheep rumen microbial communities from Palmerston North, Manawatu-Wanganui, New Zealand - 1766 DNA GHGlow gp2 (v2) (version 2) | ecosystem: Host-associated > Mammals > Digestive system >... | reverse complement strand
GGACTATTTGCACACGTCTTGAGCTGGGTTCTTGCCCAGTGCCCTTTAGGGTTTATTAACGGTGGCGACTTCCATTCCAACAGCTAATTCTGAGGCTATGATGATGACTGAGCAGTTACGGCGTTTTAGATGGGTTCTCAAGCAGAAGTCGAAGCATTATAGGAAATTTTCAACGGGTTTTCATCGAGCCAATTAGAGAAACCATGATACTTGGCTTCAAATTTTTCCATGATTTCATTGCACTCTTTCTTTTAAAAAAATTCTTCTAATAGTATTGCCATTCCTCTTGTTTTGTTGTTCCATTTGTTACGTCCAAATGGATCAGAATCCATCCAGTCCAACGGCAAGCCGAATTGACTCATCTGTGAAAATGTTTCTCATTGATTCCTAATTAAATAATATTTACATATTGTTTACATTATGCTTTTATGACTTCCTCCACTTGTTATATATCCACTTGATTAGGTAAAATATCAAATTAGAGCAGATTGCCGCCCCCATAAGCCATACCAGGACAGTATATCCTGTTCTGCCAACGTACATGAGGAATCCATAAACGCCCCACATGATACAGACTGCTGTAAGAATAGACCAGTAAACAAACTGTCCATTTGTTATGAATAACCCTTTTCCATTCTCCCTGGTCAGTTTTGCAAGATTGTTTTTCACTTTACCGACCACACCATCTGCCATTTCATTGAACTGTTTTTTTATCTGTTTGTAGGATTCATCAGCTATCCGAATTGTTATGTTTCCAAGTTCCTTTTTAAGTTCTTCCCTATCATTTAAGTTCTTCAAACTAGAGTGCAAATTGCTGGCAGATTTCTCTAATTGACTTATTTTTCCATCAAGATCAGAAACCTTAGAGTCTATCTTGGAAAAAGTGTCAAGAACATCTTCAAGTCTCCTCTTGCATTCCTCCAGTTTTGTCTCTTCCCAACTAATGGAATGAGGTGCCTGTGTCGGCTCCATGTTGCTATTTGACGAAGTTGAATCTTCCTCGTTAAAAATATCATTATAATTTTGTCTTGCCATATATTCTCTAGTTGTAATGTTAACATGTTGACATGTTTACAAATGCATGCCCTTTCTTCTCTTTCTAAGTCCTGCAGTGCATTTTCTAACAGCTCTTTTAGCTGCTGCTTCAGCCATTCGCTGGAAGTCCTCGGCAGTCTTACCATCCCATCTAAGATCGTTCTTACTTGAGCCACCACCGCCACCACCAGATGGTACTTGGACATAGGTATCTGCCAAGAACTCAAACACCGCTACCGCCAATATGTTTTCCCTTGATGGAATCTCGTATGCAGCATTATAGTAATCCATTTCGTTTAAAGGTTCTATCTGACTATCGAGCATAGAGAACACCTTGTCAGGAATACGGACTGTTGTTCCATCCTCAAGCCAGTTTTCCTTCGAAATATGTTCTGAACAAGCCCATTGTGGTTTTTGTTGTTGTTCTGTCTTGAGGGTAATCTTTGAAATTCCAGAAAAAGGATTAAGAAAAGAGCGTTTTACGTCAGCAGCCTTAGTTTCCTGCTTTATTTGCTCTCTATGTAATTTACCCCAAGTATTTGCCAGCTTAGATGCCATCAAGTCACGGCCATGGCCAAGGTCAGAAGCCTTGTACATGACAGTACTCGACAATGTGCCATCAGCCTTATAAAGTTTTTCGCCGATGGAATATCCTCGGCACACATGACTAGAGTCATATCTTTCATTTATTTTCCACCCCATAGCTCTCATGCGACTGAAGTATTCTTGAATATTAAAATGCTTCATGTTCCTGAGAACCGCAATGGCATCAGCGTGGATTTGCTCCTTGCGTTTAGCACATTTATCTTTCGCCATCGTCCATCCTCTTTCTACAGCGAGCTTATTGGCTGCAAGAAAACCACGGTTCTTGCACTTGTTAGCGTCCTGCAGCTCATTGTTTTCCGTGATGCGGTTCGCAATAAGATGGATGTGCAAGTTGTCCGTGTCCCGGTGGATCGTCGCAATCCATTGCGTGTTGGCAAGGTCTGTATGATGTCCTATAACCTTACCAGCCCTAGTCACAAAGTCGGTTTGATCCAAGTGCCGAATGGCATCATCCAAGCATTTCTTGAAATCCTTCCTACCCCACCCTTTGGATTCCTCAGCAGATGGACATATCTCTATGCGGAAGAATCCATCCTTGACATGATGACCAGAATGTTCCTGGCGTAACTTCATCGACATCCACACCGATGTAGGATCGACAGGAATACCAAGAATATCATCGTTAGGAATGAAGTTAGCTGCCAGAAACTCCGGCTTTACTTCACTCTTATCTTTCTTCATGGCATAACTTATTGCATTGTGTCCATGGGTTCCACTGATTGATTGAATCTTAATAACCATGATTATTTCTGTTTGTTGATAACACTATCTAGATAGACCAGCGCATTCTTGATATAGCGACGGTACCAGGTTGTTGTTTGCCCCTCGACGAGATAGACAAGCCGTTCCTCTTTAGACAAACCTCTCATCGCTCCAGAAAGCGCACTATAAAAATTAAAAACGTCCGACCTTATCTTAATCAGTTTTTTCATCATCACTAACTCCTCCTCCGACAAGGCAGCTCTTGGTATCTTCCCTTTAAGGAGTTCTCGGCAGAAATCCGACAAAGACTGCCTGCAAGACTTAGCACCTTTCTCCAACTCTTCATAGAATTCTGGTGTCACTCGGACATCAATGTGTTTAGTGGCGACAATCTTCCTAATGACAATTGTACCACCAGCAACCTTGTTGAAAAGGTTCAATCTGCGTTTATCACCTTTATAGTTTTGGAACTTCTTGTATTCCTTTTCCGTGATTTCGAATCTCGCAACATAGGCTCCGTTTACACTACTGTTAACCTCAGCATGGAGGTAATATTTTGAGTCACCAGACACCCAGACTTTTCCAATGGTTACTGGGGCAAAAGTCTTATGCCTCTGACCATTCAGAAAGGATTCTGAAACTTCAAAAAAAACTTTTTCTGGCTCTACTTCTTTTAAGAATTTCGAGCCGTTGAATCTATAGATTGTCTCTTGCTGTTCTTCCATAAGCAAATGTTTTTTCCTGCGAGCCTGCGAGAAGGCAAGTTGGTTTCGACGCCATTTTCTGACCTTGAAAAGGTTGGAAAATGTCGGACGAAAGTCCTACTTGCAGCAGTACATAACTACCCATCAAATTTTCTCACGATTGAATTCGTCCACAATTTAACAACAATTAAATTATTTTGCTATGATAAACGCCAAAAAGCGCATTTAACAAGTTCTTTTTGAATATCAAGGACCATTGAGCTGAAGCATAAGATGTATATAAGTTTTTATAGACCATTTTCTGTTATATTTTGAATGCAAATAAAGGGAAAAAATTAAGAATCCTTCAAAAGTCGAGAGACTTTGCTTTGTGAAAAACCCAACAAATTCCCAATTTCATTCTGCGTCATACCCTTTGCTGATAATTCCTTTATATGCGATTTAAGTTTTTCAAAATCTTTATCAATAACCATACTTAAGTGCTGATGTTCACTTCCAAAACCACGACTAATAAAGCCCAGATTACCATACTCATCTTTGCATCTCTCAAATAGTGCAACGTTATCTGCTCCCATCTTCAGTTCACCATTTCGCCATTTCAACTGCTTGAGATATACAAGATTTGAGTCCAGAGTTGATTGAGCTATGCCTATTGCATCATCTATTAATTGATTTATTTTGGCAGAGCCTTGCATAGCGGAAAGCGAAAGCGGCTGGTTCCCAGAATACATCTTAGGGATATGATTGAGCACCACGAGTGTCCAGCAGTATCTCTTTTTCAAAGTGTTCAGTGAGGCCATCAATGTTCCTGCATCAGCACTCCTGTCAAGTGACTGTCCAAGCGCACTGATATTATCTATAAAAACGACTTCAACAATATTTGCAGCAGCAACCTCCTCAATTCCCTTTAGTACATCTTCTACAGGATGCTCAGCGTCCATTTGAGCTCTCAAAAGAGTTGGTGGAAAATTTGGAGTTTCGTAGCGCAAGGCAAGTTGGCGAGGAGTCATTTCACAATCAACATATAGGACCCTCTTTTCATTCTCCGCAATATATCTCGCTATTTGCATAGCGAATACAGTTTTTCCTATGCCAGATTGCCCGAAAATAACACAAAGATCTCCTTCCAAAACAATATCTGGATACAAAGTCCTAATAGGTGGCTCCTTTTGTGCCTCCTCGATACAGGAGTTGATAGGCTGGACTAGGAATCCGCCTACATTGACCGTTTCGAATAACTCATTTTTCATACTGTCGTCCTCCCCTAAGCAGATTTAACACATCATCGTAATGATAATACACCTTCCTTCCTCCTACCTTTATCTTTCTCAATATACCCTCCTTGTCCCAACGCCACAGTGTAGGAAATCCAACTTCTAACATTTTGGCAGTGTTTTTTCGAGAAAGGAAACGCTCCCCATTTAAAATAATAGGTTTTATTATTTCACCCTTGCTGTTTATATCAGTTTCATTTGGCGGTAAAATTGTCAGAGCTAACTTGCGCGCTTCCTCGTTAACAATTGCATCGTGATCTTCTAGAGAATAAATTACAAAATGTTTTTGTTCCATATTAATTAAAATTATTTATATTGAAAATATTTTATGAAATCTATTCATCTTTTATTCACTGCAAATTTACATGGTTTATTTTTATCAAATTATTCACTTTTGTGGCGAATAATGTTGTGTTAATAATCACCATAAAAAAAAGACATATTCGCCCAAAAAAATGAGGGTAAAAATGCTTTTAAAACATTCTTACCCTTATTTTTCAGCTAACAAACTTAATCTATGTCATGGAATCGAGGTTCCCATTTAGCATATCTTGCCCTCATTCGTTTCCATTTTTTTCCATGTAATTCTTTCTTATCCTTATAGTAACTATCATCATAGAGAGCCTCTTGATACTTATGCAATTCACTGTATTGAGTCCTTGGAGCAGATGGAACACCAAAACGTCCCTTGCTTGCATAGCTCCTTATGGCTTTGTGAAATGTCTCATACCCACATTTGATATGTTTCGTTTTAGACAATATGAAATAAAGACAGGCCAAGTCTATGGTTGTATTTTTTTTATCTGCAATAAAACGATCTATCATTCTCAGTAATTTCACTTTATTTCCGATGAGTAATTCTTCAAGAATACGATTTTCCGTATTCCTACCTGCTCTGCTCTTTATATGCGAAAGTGCATTATTGACTACATCTGCATCTTCATAATCTTGATAAGCCATTTTTTTCCAATATTCTTTTTTTTCATATTGGAGATTCACACTAACACCCACAATAGCCTTAATAAGACCGTCTTTCATATCGTGGAATTCCACTCCTAAACCATTATTATTATTTATTAATGATGTCAATTGTTGAGCCATTTTGGGCATTCCGTGACCAAAAATGAAAAAACACAACAAACAATTGCAAAAATTTGAATGTCTGGTTGATTTTGTGTAGCAATTTTTGAGGAATTCAGGCGTATACATTAAGATATATATAAATATAAAACTAATGCCATAAAACAGGAAAACACGATATCTTTTTATCTTCTTCAGGCTATCTTGTTCTTCCTTGTAATCTAATCTCATTGAACGAATGCAATCTTCAATAGCGCTATTAATAATTGCAATATTTCTACTCGAGATTAAATTTGAAAACTCCCTAATTAATTCTAGATTGATGAATAATTCATCATTCTTCGGTTTCTGAAAATCATTGTTAGGCACGCAAAAACGTTCTAATGTACTTACATTTACTAATATTGTTGATTTATTTGCCAAACAATCACAAATCCATTCGTAATACGGAGCAAATAAATCCTTATTATCAATGTTTTCCTTGTCTATATTTCTCAACAAGTCCTTCCATTCAGAAGGCATACAATCTTGGAGAAATGTAAGCAATGTTTTAAAAAACTTAACATCTCCTTTAAAAAGACGCTTGAATAAACGTAAAAATTTTTTGTATACTTCTCGATGAGAATCATACCATTTTTTTACATTTTGGCGAAGTGAGGATGGTATAAAACCCCCAGTAGATACTTTTGTCATAACAGAATTTTTTTAATGAATAATAATTTAACAGTCACTAAATAGATAGCACTATCATCAATAGTGCTATCAAGAAACCATCTTCATTGTAAAGTGACTGCTGCATGACATTAAAAAAATTCTTGCCGAGTGGCGATGGTAACCCTCAGCCCAAGGCAGTGCAGCCTGCCCTATATTGTTTACACTGCAAATATACGATTTTTGTTACATTTTACAAAAAGTGAAGTAACTTTTTTTCAACTAAACGTTTAAAATAATTTCCAAACGATACTCACTTACCTTTATTAATCCAAATTTTGACTTGAGAACAAATTCAAATAACACTCCCTAAGCCAGGCAAAGGAAAATATACCGCTATTTACTTGTTTTTTAAATACTATTAATCTTAAAGTTTCTCAAATAATTATTGTTTGAGTATTATTTCAAGACCCAAGATGAGAGCATGGTCATTTTTCATTGTTGAAAATGCACTATACATGTTGAAAACCTCAAAATGATGAGCATTTATTGATTTACTCATTTTCATTGATATACAATTGGTAAAGACTTTCTTTTGCTTATTCATGAATGTAAACATATTTATTTGGAACCATAGTCAATTCAATTGGTAAATATCAACTTTTTCCATCAACTTTAACAACAGCTCTTTCATTTCCTCCATCGATAACTTATCAACATCTATCACATTCTGCTTTTGCTCAATATTCAATAACCTACGATTATATTTGAAGCGAATTTCTAAAGGGTACATGTCCTGATAGCCACTAGTCACGTCATTTCCCTGTGAGTGACCCATACTTTCAGATATATACAGTTCCTCCACTCCTGCCAATTTTAGGTTTGTAGCAAAAGAGTGGCGAGCCCAGGTTCCAGACACAATCTTGTCCCAACCCAGAACTTCCTTGCAGATACGGTTCATGCGGTCTTTGATGTTAGAGTTTTCCTGGACAGTCAGTTTTCTGCGCATGGTCTCGTCGGTAGCTCCATTGAATATTTGTGGAAATACGTATGCATCCTTCTCAGGCTTGGCTCCAATCTCATCGAGTATGATTTTCAAAGGCTCTATGATGGGAACGACAACCACAGACATGCTGTTGCTTCGAGCTGATGTTTTTTTTCGCATAAACTCAAAGGCACGACCACCTTCAGCAAAATAGGTACGGTTATAAGTCAATCGACCTGCATCTGCAAGGTTGAAGCCATTGCAAAGATATTGGGCAAGGAACAGTCCAAGAGAATCATGTGCACGTTTCTTGTAAGCAGGATCCCATTCTTCGGGATAACGCTTTTCAACAAAAACTTTGTAAAGTTCAGTCATTTCATCAACACTAAGATACGATTGCTGACGCCTTTTGCCACGAGGTATAGAGATGAGGGTATTGTCTTTATTGGAGAAGGGATACTTATCTTCTGTCAGATATCCTTGACGAATACATTCATTCCATACCACACGGCAGGTTCTGAGATACATACCACGAGTGGCATCGGCAATCTTTCCCGTCAATACGCCATTTATCTTCTTGCCGTTCTTCATACCATCATCCCACTTGGCAATCACATTCTTATCTACTTTAAACCCAACCACATTTCCAACAATCTTATTGAATGAATTAAGAGCCCATTGGTAGTTTTCTGCTGTTCCTACACGACCTTCATTTTTCATTCGATTGATAATGCCTTCCCATACACCAACAAACGACTTGCTGACCTCACCATTCAGTTGTTCGCCAGAAAGGCAAGTTCGAATAGCGTCTATTGCAAGAGATTGAGTCTTGTTCAATTTCACCAGTTTCTCGCGATAGCCATCAAGTATTTTCTGCCATTCCTTGTAAACAGACATAAGCGCACTGCGAGAACTCGTCACACTACAAACTTCATTAAAATACTTCTCTTTTTGATAAGGCATATTGGGAAGCTTATGGTAATATCGTTTCCTTTCTATCGTAAAGCAAATAGCCATAGGGTATTCATCTGTCTGCTTGTTTGTACGTTTATCCAAAACGAGGGTTATCCAGCAGTTATCTACAGGATTGCAATTGATCGAAGTTTTTACGTATTTTGATGCCATAATCTGTTACTATATCTTTGAGGTCTGTTGCTAAGTTTGCGAACACCGTGCGAACACCATGCGAACACCAAAGGTCGTTTTTTAAGATTCAATAAAATTCAATATCTCGATTGCAAAGTTAGTAAATATCTGAATATCAAGCAAGTAAAAAACGATAAAATTTTTTATGAAATCTTAAAAAATCATACTTTAACAGACTCATAATCTGGAGGTCCCAGGTTCAAGCCCTGGCTGGTCCACACTGAAAATCAGCAACTTAGAAGAAATTTAAGTTGCTGATTTTTCATTTCGGGAAAACAATGGGAAAACACAATGATTTTGAAAACTCCATGTTTTTTTGATAAACTTGGCATCATATCAGCCTAAGTAAGACATGTAAATAAGGTTTCTCAGAGTATCAAATTGTGATGGGAAAACAGATGGGAAAACAAGATTTTGACACAATCTTTTTTATACACCTTGTGTATAAGCTAAAAAGACTCCAAAAAATGTCTCAAAAAGATTTGGTGTATCGCGTGAAAACGTGTAACTTCGCAGGCAATTTTACAAAATCTATAAAAATCGCAGCAATGCAGAGACAGAAATTTAACACATTAGGCGTACTGAACATTCAGAGCACATGTTGCCTTGAATGCAATTCCTATTTGCTTACGTCAAGCATTGTCGCACCACGCTATTCACTTAGGAAGACTTTCCATATTGCACGAGGAGGGAGTGGATTACTCCAGACATAGATTGTACGTGCAAACACGAGATTAACGAAGTGGTTGGAAAGTCAGCAAGGCTTTCCAACCACTTTTCGTTTAAATAATCCGCTCATGTTCTGCCATTGAAAGCCCGCTTTCATGGCACTCACTTAATCGCGGATTTGTGCCTATCACAACCATGAACACTGCCGACTTACCACCGGCATTCCTTCTCCTCATCGGCCTGGCCTATGGCACAACATGTAGTCAATCAATTATTAACCGCGCAGCGATGCGCAAAAACAAGAAGGAACAAAGAAATGTTAGAATTCAAAAAGTACAGCTCCATCGAGAATTCCTTCAACAGAGAGTTCATGGAGCGCGTCGTGGCAGAGATGCCAACCGATTTGGAATATGTGGTACAGGAAAAAGTACATGGTGCCAACACCAGTTTCCTTTGTGACGGAGAAGACGTAAGGTTTGCAAAGCGCACTTCCATCCTGGAAACTGAGGAGATGTTTTATGACTATCCCGAGTTGCTTGAACGGTACAAAAACAAAGTCGTGACTCTTGTCAAGGATGTCCTCAGCAGATATGAGGACGTGAGGAGCGTCAATGTCTTCGGTGAGATGTTTGGTGGAACCTACCCTCACAAGGATGTGCAGCCTAACCGCAAGTTGTCTCTCATCCAGAAGGGTGTATGTTACACTCCTGAGCATGAGTTCTACGGTTTTGACATCTATGTCATTAACGAAGATGGTGGTAAGTATCTGCCTGTAGATGAAGTTAACGAGCTTTTCGACAAGCATGGATTCTTCTATGCCAGAACTCTGTTCAAGGGAACTCTCGGTGAATGTCTCAAGTACCCTAACGCTTTCCAGAGCAAGATTGCTGAATGGCTTGGTTGCCCTGCCATCGAAGACAACATCTGCGAGGGAATCGTTATAAGGCCTGTCATTCCCATGTACCTGAGAAATGGAAGCAGGGTGCTCATAAAAAGCAAGAACGAGCGCTTTGCCGAGAAGAAGAGTGTGAAGAAGCGCAACAAGCTTTTTGCAGAACCTGTTCCTTACAGCGAGACATTGAAGGCACTCGTTCCAGAAGTGGAGGCATACGTCACTGAACAGCGTTTGGCAAATGTGGTAAGTCACATCGGTGAAGTACATGTGCCTAAAGACTTCGGAAAAATCATGGGGCTGTTCTCCAAGGACGTGCTCGAAGATTTCCTGAAGGAACATGGTGGCGAGTATGGCTGTCTCGAAAAGAGCGAACAGAAATTGCTCAACAAGGAATTGAACAAGCTTTCCACCGAGTTGGTGAAGAAGGTCTATATGGGCCAGGCATACATACTCGAATAATTAACAAACTCTCTCCGTGCTCCAGATGGGGCATGGAGAGAATAACACAAAGAAGAAAATGAATTTCAAGCTTAATGCAGAACATACGTTCTTTACATCAGATACGCACTTCAATCATGCGAACATCATTCGTTTTTGCAATCGTCCTTTCAAGGACGTGACGCAGATGAATGAGACATTGATAGCAAATTGGAATAGCGTGATAGATAAAGATGATACAGTTTTTCACTTGGGCGATTTTTGCCTGGGCGGAGCTGCCGAATGGACACAGGTACTCAACCGTCTGAACGGAAAGATCTATCTTATTATGGGAAACCATGATTTGAAGAATATCCGTCAGGGATTCATTCAGAGGTTTGAGCATGTCACGATGCAGATGCACATCGAGATAGGCAAGCAGAAAATCTATCTTTGTCATTATCCATTCTTGTGCTTTGAAGGTGGATATAAGGAAGTGTGGCAGCTATTCGGTCATGTACATACCCGAAAGAATAACACAGGAAACGACGCTGGGAGGCTTCAGTATCTCTACCCGACCCAGTATGATGTGGGAGTCGATAACAACGGTTTTGCTCCTGTCTCATTCGAACAAGTTAAGAGACTAATAAACAAGCAAGTTGAACAAACAAGAGTAGTATAATAATGAAAAATATACCTGTATTGAGGTACAATGATCTCAGAGATTTGATGTACTTAACCCATGAACACCACTTGAATGGTGTGGTTGTAGACGATGCGGCACTTGAAGTGATGCTCCGTATTGAGAAGACCATGCAGCGACTGGAGGTAATGGGTGATGATGAGCAACGGTGGCTCTGGATAGAACTCAAGGCACCTGGCAAACGGAATCGCATGAAAACGGCTGATGAAAACGGGAATTACTGGTACCAAGTGTTTACGGCTAACTATAAGGGTTTCCACTACATGATAATCAGAAACCGCCAGCGGAGATATATAGATCTTAGGAGTGCAAGTTCCATTTGGGGAGAACGAAAACCTGATGTCTGGCATGGGAATGTGTCAAAGTCTCTACTGAAGTTTGAGAAACTTATCACCGCCTTGGTAGACAACATTTGTGAAAATGCTGATGAATACAATGCTTATGTCGAGAAGAATCTACCTTACTCGAAACGAGATGGAATCATCAAGCGTGCTGACCTGAATCGCATCTGCCCTGTATATAGGACGTTTGAAAATCCTGCACGAGTGGTGGATATTGTAAAGAAGAGTAATAGTTTGCTCCTGTGGTCAGCTGATAAGATGACACTCAGAACCTACATATACGTTTGGCGTATTCTTTATGAAGCATATAGGACACAGGATCGCTATCGTCCTGAACCTAAGTCTGATTTCGCCAATAAATCCGACGAAGAAGTGTTTGTAAGGTACAATAGCAAGGGACGCGAGATAGAAGGTCTGGACCTCGACAGCGAGCAGGACTATCAGAAGTGGTATGATGACAACAGTTCCTTTCACTGTATGGATGTTGCCTACGCAAGAATCCATCTCCATGCACGTAAGAAGACGAACCGCTTGGGCAATGAGAATTTACCTGTAGCCGACGGACAATGGTATTTCTCCTTGGGCTTCTGCGTCTATGGCTATTCAAATGATGTAGTCAACATGCTCGAAGCGTTGTGCGATGTAGGAATCGGTGTCGTATGTGACGAGACGTCAAGACTTCTCCGAATCGCAGAAGAGACAGACTATGTCGGTATAACTCCCGGAGCCAACAAGTATTCGTATGACGAGAAAGTAGGGAATGAGATAAATCTCCCTTATGTGGATGAAGACACCACAGCTCAACAAGTGGCCGATGTGATAACAACCACGGAATGGGAACCTATTAGAAAAGTCAAACCAATTAATGAACAAAGACAATGAAAATTCAATACATGAGTGACCTGCATATGGAATTAACAGATAACAGCAGGTACATCAAGCATAATGAGTTTCCTGTCACAGGAGACGTGCTCGTCTTGGCAGGTGACATCTTCTATCTGAGAAACGATGTAGCTCCATTGGACAAGTTCTGGAAGTGGGCATCTGCCAACTATCGCCAGGTGCTGATAGTTCCAGGCAACCATGACTACTACGGGCATTACGACGTGATGACCAAAGGAATGCAATGGTCGTGGAAGTTCAAGGAGAATGTTGGTTATTATCAGAACCAAGTCATTAGGATAGACAACATCGATTTCGTCCTGAGTACGTTGTGGTCGAACATTTCTCCACAGGATGAATATTTCGTGTGGAAAGGGCTGAATGATTTTCGTCAGACCAAATACAAAGGGAAACTCATTCAAGTAGAGGATTACAACCGGATGCACCAGTTCTGCCTTGACTTCATCAAGCAGAGTGTTGCAGAAAGCATGGCAGAGAAAATTGTTGTGGTTACCCACCATTTGCCTACACGGCAGGTGGTGGCACCGCAGCATCAGGATTCACTCATCAACAGTGCCTTTGCTACGGAATTGGGCGACTTCATAGCCAACAGTCGTATTGATGTATGGATATATGGTCATTCCCATACCAATATAGATGCCACAATTGGCAAGACCAAAATCGTCAGCAACCAATTGGGATATGTCTTCCATGATGAGCATCTTTCGAACGGCTTTGATGCTAGAAAGTACATTGAAATATAAACAGACAAGAACATGAAACAGAAAGATAACACACCCATATTATTGATAATCCCAGACACACATGGTCGTATGTTTTGGATGTCAGCTACAAGGAAATATCCTGACTTACCTGTGATTTTCCTTGGAGACTATCTGGACCCATATACTTATTATGAGGAAATCCTGCCGAGTGAGGCGCTTGCGAATTTCAAGGAAATCCTCGATTTCAAGAAAGCCAATAGGGAGAGGGTAACCCTACTGTTGGGTAATCACGACATCCATTACTTTGACAAGGACATGAATAGCAGTCGCAAGGACAAAGAGAACTATGAGAAGATTCATCAAATCTTCAGTGAGAATTTGTCCTTGTTCAAACTGGCGATGACGGTAAGCACAGAAGAGAAGGATTTCCTCTTCACTCATGCAGGGGTTGGCTGGGATTGGCTAAGGTATAGGATGCCCGAGGTGAACGCTTATGATTTGGATGACATATGCTCATCTCTCAATAACAAATTGAGTACAGAAGAGGGCTTCCATGATTTTGTTATCAATGGACTGATGGATATTTCCGCTTCACGTTGGGGCTATGCCAAATATCCGTCACCTGTTTGGGCTGATGTCAGTGACCATCAGTATATTCAGAAAAGGATACCAAACGTGTATCAGGTCTTTGGTCACACCCAGCAGGATTCGGACCCCATCATCACAGAGCAATATGCGTGCCTGGATTGTCGTCGTGCCTTCCTATTAACAAGCTCGGGCAATATCGTTGAAATATAAAAACTATAAATAGCGCCCTTTGTACAGATATTCAGACATAGGTGTTGCCGATACGGAAAACGTCTTTGGAGTCACATTGGTGAATCACCAATGTGACTTTGCTATCATAAGGTAAATCTTAATATCTAAATTCTACGTCTTTGTTACCATATTATAGCTTAAAACCATCTATTTAAAGCATCCATCAGACATTCATATTCTCGTTTATAGCGTTCCAGTCTTTTCATATCCTTTTCTGTTGGCTCTGGAATGCGACTGATATCCATATTATTGCGAAGGTCATTCAACTTCACTTTGAGTGCAAGCTTGTTGGTACAGATACGAGAAAGATACTCTTCTCTGTTTGGCGCAGTGTGGTGATTGAGCAATAGAAGGGCTGTGGCAATCTCTTTCCACTCTTTCTTTGTAGGAGGATGGCACTGCTCAGCAGGATATTGAAAGAAATCATCCTCAAATTCATCAACCCAGGACCTGTCGTCTGGATTGTTCATCCACATCTCCAATTTCGCCTTTACTAATTGCAAAACTGTAGATATGTCGTTGGGAGTATCTTCAGCTGCATCATGAAGTAATCCTACCACCTGCTCTTTCCAATCATGCCCACTCTTTCCTACTGGCAGCAAATGGGAACTGAAATAGTCATTACCTCCTTTATCCTTTTGGTCTTGGTGCAATTCCCGAGCCACATAAGCAGCCGCAAACACAACATGAATTTTATAACCCAGGTGTTCCTCTAAAGATTCACTATATCTTTCGGCATTTTCGGGATTGAAAGACGCAATGTGGTCGATGTAATCACGATAAAGAGCCTCTGTGTCACTCCCTGGGTCCATGAAATCAAACAGAACATCCATGTAGCTATCCATATATGAAAGGTCCTGCTCATTGGTCGCCTTAAAACCCGCGACTAATGTTTTACAAAGTCGAAACTGGGCATTGTTATGCTCAGAAACCTTTTCAAACATATTATAAACCTCGTTAGGAAAGTCCTTTTTCTCCATACCAGAATACTTATATTTTGCCCAAAAGTAATACTTTTATCTGGAATCAAAAAAGAATAATGCACTTATTTTACTGAGGTAACCCGAATTTTAATCAAGTTACCGCAGTGTTATAAACATTTTTTATAAGCAACTTGATCAAATTCACTATATGAAGAATCGGTTATGTGCGAGAAATGCTCTGAATCCTAGAAATACTAATCAAAAAATCACTTTATTAAGAAAAAAATCTGTATAATAGTTCATTATTAAACTATTATTTATATCTTTGCATCGTAGAAGTTTAATATTGAACTATTATGGATGATATTTATATGCTCGCAGACGCCATTATTCTTAAGAAGATTGGTAGTCACTTGAAAACAGTCCGGCTGAGACAGAATATCACCCAGCAGAGTCTTGCAGATGCTGCTGGAGTGTCCCTTTCTTCTCTGAAGAAAATCGAGAAGGGGGAAATCGGTTCGTTTGATTCTTTCATAAGAGTACTACGTACTTTGGGTAAACTTGATGTGCTTCAGCCTTTGGTTGATGAAGAGCAGTTGAGTCCGAGTGAATACTATCATCTCGTTCAATCTAATGCAGCTAAGCATCAGCGCCAACGAGCTGTTGGACGACTTAATAAGACAAACAAGGAGGAATCAGAATGGTAGATGTTGCAAAAGTCAGTATGTTCGGCATACCCGTAGGCATCTTTAATTGGGATGACAGGTATGGAGTTGCTCGATTTGAGTATGACAAAAGTTTTATTGGCCGTGGCTTGGAGCCATCTTCGCTGATGATGCTTGTTCGGGAAGGACGGGTCTATTCCTTTGCCAATTTGGGCAGGGACACCTTTCAGGGTCTGCCTGGCATGTTGGCGGATTCTTTGCCCGACACTTATGGACGTGCCCTATTCGACAGATGGCTGTCTCTGACAGGCCGCACAAGCAGCAATCCCATTGAATCGCTCTGTTTCTTAGGAAAACGCTGCATGGGAGCATTAGAGTTTGAACCTGCGATAGATGTTTCTTATAATAAAGAAGCCAAGTTTGAAATTGACAAATTGGTTGAAGTAGCCAAAGAAGCGCTTTCGGAGAAATCATCCTTTGCTACAAATCTGGAAGACGACAAGAAAGCTGCTATTGCCGAGATTTTGCGTCTTGGCACCTCCGCCGGTGGTCAACGGGCTAAAGCCATCATTGCTTATAATAAAGAAACCAGTGAAGTGCGTTCAGGTCAGGTGGAAGCACCTGCTGGCTTCGACTACTACCTCATCAAACTTGATGGAATCTCTGCTAAGGTTGGTTTCCGAGAGACGGAAAATTATGGACGATTAGAATACTCGTTTTACAAGTTAGCCAAGGTATGTGGCGTAGAGATGTCAGAATGCTTTCTAATTGAGGAAAACGGAAGAGCCCATTTCCTTACGAAACGTTTTGACAGAAAGGAGGGAAAGAAAGTACACATGCAGACGCTATGTGGAATTGCTCATTATGATTATCGTCATCATCGGGCTTATTCATACGAACAAGCCTTCGATGTCATGCGAGCATTACGTTTGACCTACTCGGAAGCAAGACAAATGTTCCGTCGGATGGTATTCAATGTAGTGATTCGCAACCAGGACGACCACACCAAGAATATCTCTTTCTTGATGGGAGAAGATGGGAAGTGGCATCTCTCACCAGCGTACGATATGGGCTACGCCTACAATCCAAATGGTGGCTGGACCGCCACACATCAAATGTCAATCAATGAGAAGTTTGACAATATTACCCGAGAAGACTTGTTGACATTCGCTTCCAAGAACAACATCAAAGACGCGGCATCCGTTATCGATGATGTTTGTGAAGCAGCCTCGCATTGGGAGGATATAGCGAAAGAATGCGGTGTTCCATCAGCCATGATTGATGCCATCATTCCCAATATGATTCTTTGCTGAGAAAAATAACCGATATTTAGTGGGCTACAGTTGATATTTTCTGTGTAAACAAGGAAAGAATAGTCGGAATCCTCCTATTGAGTAAATCTTTCTTGCTGATGACGGTTTGAGGATATTTGAGCAAATACGAGTAATACTCTAACATCTTAGTATCCTATCATAACAAGAATGGAATGCCAACAAATTACATTTTTCCAAAGTAAAACCAGATGTTATATTACACTTTTCCAGGATTTGAACTGCATTACATGAAACAAATCGTAAAGCCCCAACCTCTGATTATGTAATAATTGACTTTGTAACTCGGCGCAATCTCGACTTTTTTGCCAGATTGCGCCGAGTTATAATCTATTTAGAAGCCTCTTCCATCAATGCTGCACGCTCCTGTGGACTCATACTTTTCAACAATTCAAGTAAGTCTGCCTTTTTGTCCTCTTGTTTCGGCTCTTTGAGCAGATAGGCATTGTATTCCAGCATCTTCGCCAACGGATAGGCACCAATGTAGTTTGAGGTAATGTCACCATTGCCACTATGTCCCATACTATCGCTTATATACTTGTATGGTGGAAAAGCCGCGCGCGTTTGACCCCCGAGGGCGAGTTGTGTTGACCCCTTCGGACAAAATAGCATTGACCCTTCGTATTGAAATAAAAATGACCCCTGAAAAGCAGACGTTTTTCAGGGGCTTTTTGTAGTTTTGCGCTACTACCCTGGCTGGTGGTAACCACAAAACATCGAAATCAATGGCAAATTTAAAGAATTTATTGCGATGCTACGCAATGGGAATGGGAATAAAAGGCATATCGAGTGCTTTTCACCTGTTCCGCAACACCATGCGCAAGTATGTGTGTTAGTACTTTTTCGTCCATTCAAACATAAATGTTAAATAAAGAGGTCATCAATGACTATTTGAGAAATGAATATGTCTGAGTATTCATTTCTATGTACGGGTGCAGCACTGACAAGTGTTGGGTGGAAAGTCTTTGAGGGCATCATCTTTTCTAACACCTCGATGCGATGATTCATTTTTTCTGAGTACGCTTTGGTAACAAGATACTCGGATTTGCAGAATTTCATCTCACATACATTTACCACATCATCTGCTCGATCGATAATCAAGTCTATTTGCATACCCTCCCCATCATCATCACCATGAAGGATAAAGGAGGACTCACGAGATGAAACTCCAGCTATCTGCAGTGAATGTTTAATTTGGTCTATATGTTGCAAACATACCTCTTCAAAAGCGATTCCACGCCAAGATGTAATCTCAGACTCTTTAAGATGATGCAACCAGTAGTCTGCTTCATCTATATGGCGAAGTTCCTTGAAATGGATCCAGAACCAACAGAAGCAATCGGATAATTTATAGTGTAACACATCTCTTTTATTACTTCCAAAAGGCGTATAAGTGGAAACAATGCCACTACCAATAAGAGCCTTGAGTATTTTAGTAAAGTCACCATTCGCAGATTTGCCGATTTGTCCGGCAATCTCATCACGCGTAAACCCTCCATGTCTTCTTCCCAAATAGCGGACAATGCTCATACATATGTCAGCATGGTCAAAGACGGAATTGAACAGACGGTCGAACTCGTCACCAAGTTTTGCTCTGTGAGAAAAAAACAATGCATCAATGTTTTGGGCAAGACTCATTGACGGATTAAAGAAGTTGAGATAATAAGGAATTCCTCCTAAGATCATATAAGCCTGTGCTATGTTGTAACGAGACATTTTAATGTTACGACTGAGGAAAAACTCTTCGCACTCATGCAGATTGAAAGGGTACAGATGAACCTCGCTGGTTAATCTGCCATACAAGCCACCTTTGTTATTGATGAGGTTGTCAAGCATCCAAGAGGTTGCCGATCCGCAAACAACAAAACACATATTATGACGACTGCATGCCCAACCATTCCAAAATGCTTCAAGAGCAGTGAGAAAACCTGAGCGAGGTGTGTCCATCCATGGCAATTCATCGATGAATACTACCTGACGCGTCCCATTGTCTTGGCGTTCCAGAAATTGTTCAAGTCTAAAGAACGCTTCCATCCATGAACGTGGCGCTTCTCCTCCCTCCAGGCCATGTCGGACTAAAGAGAAATGGAAGTTCTGGAGCTGGTCACGAAGCGTCACCTTGCGTGTGCGGTCATAAGGTGAAAGTCCCGTATGGTGAAAGGTCATATTGTCATGAAACATCTCGTTGATAAGAAATGTTTTACCTACACGACGGCGACCATACACAGCTACAAATTCGGCTCTGCCACTTTCAAATACTCGACTAAGCTCAGCGATTTCTTGTTTTCGACCAATTATCTGACACATACTCCTTACTATTTTATGATGATGGTGCAAAGTTAATGATTATTCCTCACATTACATCCGTTCAAATATTAAATCTTGAATAAAATTGCGTTTATCCCGCTAAAACACTGCCATTTTTCAGTTTTTAGCGAAATAAAGACAACTATTAGTGCTCTGATATTCTGGATTATAATCTGGCGCAATCTGACCATTTTTGTCATCAATTAAGCTCAATTACCAGGACTTGTCCTAAACTTGTCCTGTGGTTCTGTCATCTTCCAACGAGATTGTTTTTCCACTTGCCAGAAGCTCATGTGGCATCACTTCACTATCTCAATTGTCCAACCCATGTTCAAAGCCTTGTTGATTTTTTCCAACATCTTCTTTTTGTCTTTGGTGCTGCTGTGGGTGAGTACATAAAGTCCTGGTGCTGCTTCGCGTTGAGCATGACCATACTTTTTGTCCTTGGTGGTAGAGACGACATTGATACGACAAAATTTGACATCCAGCTCACGCACTCTTATCAAACCAGCTTCTATGATAGCAGCAGTAAAGGTGGTGGCTGCATCGTGCTCTTGGAGAATGGAACCGTCTTTCCTTCGAACGCATAGACCTGTCTTAGGGGCAATCTGTGTTCGCTTGTTCTTTCTTGGTCCGAACTCTTTGTGTTCCACTTCAGGATCTGCCTCCAAACGCTTGGCATCTATCAGTTTCGTGATATTTGTCTTACGAGACAACGACACGCTGATAGGCATCCCCGGATGATAGTCAACCACCAAAACAAGCTCCCGCTGCACCTGTTTCAATGCAGGTTCAATGGTTTCTGTAACTACAGGAAGAATCTCTTTCTTAATGATGTTTTCTTCTAGTTCACTCACTTGCCTCTCCAAGTCCTCATTCAGAGAGAGACCTTCTTTCCGCAATGTTTCCATTGCCTTGTATAAATCGCCGAGTCGTGACATAAGCTATAGGTAGGTTCTAAAAATTATGTCGGATTGATTTTTGAATTGATTTGATTGGATTTTTGTCAGTTTTTGAGGGCGCATAGCAAGCTATGTAACCGAGAAAAGTGGCAAAAAGACTTCAAATCAAACAAAAAGCAACCGAAATAAAAAAAACAAATTGGTAGTGAACTAAAAAACAGAATTTTTAGAACCTACCTATAATATTTTTGAAGAAGTCAGTTATTCTTCTTGTTCATAGTAATACGAGTAGTCAATACCTTTCATGAAGATTTCGCGGTCATCTATCTTATTTGTCAGTGCCGGTTTCAGCAACTCATGGATTCGAGCGCCGTCCAGATGACTCGCAATCATTGCATCAAGGTATTCCCGTTTGTCAATCTTGCTCCAGTCCACACACAAGCCTAAGCGTTTCTTGAATATCAAGTCGAGCCAAATGCGCGTTGAACGTCCGTTGCCCTCCATGAACGGGTGAGCAGCATTCATCTCCACATACTTATCGACAATCTCGTCGAAAGTGTTTTCCGGCATTGCCTCCACAGTTTTCAAGTAACTGTGAAGATGTTCTGCCAAGCAAAACAGCGTGTTCCCTTTTGCAATAGTCTTGGTACGGATTTTCCCTGCGAAGTCATATAGTCCACCGAAGAGATAGGCATGTATCTGCTGCAATGCCTTTACAGTACCCACATCTTTGTCAGCCACTAAGTTACTTTCAATGAACGTATAAGCTTTCTTCTTGCTGCGCCCATCGATGGTGTTGTCGCTATAAGTGAACCAATCCAGGAATGCCGTTGCCTGATTATTGGGAATGGCCTTAGCCAGTTTATCGACATCAGCCTGACCTATGACATCGGTGTTGTACTTCTTGCCATCGGAGGCAGTCAGTTTCAGTTGGGTAGTGGCACTAACCACCTCACTCTTCGCCTTCCGCAATTTGGCTTTCAAATATTTCCAATAGTTGCGGTTCTTCTCGTGGTCAACCTGCCCATTGATAGCCCCCACGATGTCGAGTACAGAGAACCACCACTGATCGTGTTCCTCGTCCCATACAGCACGAACCTTATGGTCTTTATAGAAACGTATGGAAATCTTACTCATATTCTATCAACTCTTATTTAATACTATGGTATCAACAGTCCTCTATATTCAAGGTCGTTCTTCATTATTTCTTCCGTATGATGGATGTCAATGTCTATTTGCTTCAGACGCTTTTCCTTTTCTTCATCAGTATGCTGATTGTCTTGAAGCACATTCAACTTCATTTTGGCTTTGATGTATTCCAAGCCGTTATGAATGGCAGAAGCACTTACAGGAGCATTAGAGTTGAACAGATGAACCCAACTTTGTCCTGCAAGCAAGTTACCCCACTCCTCGTATTTTTGAATGCCGTTAAGACATTGGTTTCTTCTGAAGTCATTCATTTGTTCCAACTATTTATATTCCTCTCGTGTGATTGGAGTATCCGGATCTACGATGAGGATTTCATCGTAGGTTAGGCCATAAAGGTGATAGAAGATCTGGTCGATTTGATGCCCTAAGATCGTGATTTCTGAAGAGACTGAAGCTTTTCTTGAAGCCAATATTTTGTCTACAACTGGAACTATCAAACTTTGGGCGTTGGCATCAAAAATAAAATTGGGTATTGGCAGTGAGGCCAATTCGTCACGCTGTACATGTAGCGTTGGGAAAGATGCCTCATAATACCAACGCAATGGCTTTGAGTTAAGAAGTGCAGCAAGAGTCTTTAATAGTTTTCTTGATTTTGTGTTGTTTTCGATAATAATAACATCCTTCACATAGTAGTTGTCATCATCGAATGTAACTATCAACCCACCACCAGTATCTCTGACAAGAACTTTAGGTTGTTCGAATCTTTCGGAATTTCCCGGACGTGCAGTCTTCTTGTTATCACGCATCTTTTCAGGTTGGTAGATAACGTATTCTCCTTTAAAATCTATACACCATCTACTTATATCTGCTCCTCTAACCAATTTTCTACAATCGGGAGAAATTGTTGGATTGAATGTAAGGAAACGTTCATCATCACCTGTCTTAATGCCAAAAGCCAAAGAGAAAGAACTTCCTAATTTGACAGATTCCATTTGCAGTTTATTCTTTAGTTGTAAAGAAGAAGAATCTACAGATAAGTCGAAAATATTCTTGTATGTGCATACGAAAGTTGTCTGAGGTGTTGATTTAAATCCAAGTTGACTCAAATTGACTTTATCCTCAATGACTGATGACAAGATTTGATGATTAGATGTTATTCCTTTTGAAAATAAAAAAATACAAGTTTTTACAGTGGCTGTCTCAAATACATCCTTGGTAAAATCGATAATCGTCAAAACATCTGCCGTATTAAGAACATGTTGTCGAATATTCTCGAAACTGTCAAGTCTAAGCCAACCGTCAGACACAATAAATGTAATAATTCCTCTTTTCTTTGCTATTCGCAAAGCATTCTCCATAAAGCATACGTAGAAATCTGCTTTCTTGACGTATGTATCGAAATACTTCCATAGTAATTGTTTTGTCTCTTCTGGAAGGTTATGCGGGCGAATATATGGCGGATTTCCAATAACAATATCGAATCCTCCTTGTGAGAATACATCATAGAACCATGTATGCCAAAGAGTAAATTGGTCATTAGCAGAAAGGTCAAGGTCTCCAAAGTCCACATTGATTCTTTGCTCATGAAGCTGTTGCTTCACATTTTCAATAATTTCTTGCTTTAAATTTTCCTTGCGTTGATGATCGGAACAGTTATAGTATTCGTCGAGTTTGGTGCGCAAGTCCAAACGAAGAACATCGAGCATATCGTCAAACATGGAAGTTTGAAAAATCCCATGTTTTTCGGCTTTCAACTCCGTCATCTTCGACAGGTCAGCACCTTTGTACTGCTCCAAAAGCGAGTTGCCCTGCATGATTTTAAAGTCAAGGTTAGGCAAGAACCGTGGAGTTTCCTCGTCAACGATAAGTGAGAGCCAGAAACGGAGACGGGCAATGTCAACTGCTCCTTTTTCTATATCGACTCCATAGATATTGTTCTGAATGATGTGTCGCTTGATGTCGGCAGCATTCTTTTCTTCCAAGTCTGGATGGATGGCACACTGGCAAAGATAGAGCTGGCGCAGTAATCCCATTGGGAAAGCACCACTACCAATGGCAGGGTCGCAAATCTTCACATTGAGCAGTTTGATGCTGATGTCCTCAGCCATCGAGCCCAAGTGCTCCGCTTCATGCGTCAGCACAAATTGTCTGATAGACTCTTTTATGGTTTCATCTTCAACACCTGTTTGCAAATAGGCAATCAAACTTTCCTGGCACATATACTGCACAATCTCCTTTGGAGTATAGAATGCACCTTTGTCTTTATTGTCTTCCAACAAGTTCTCAAATACACGTCCCAGCATTTCGGGGTCAACACCGATTTGTGCATCATTGGGGTCATTCTCGTCTATGGTAAAGTTGTATCTCTCAAAGAAGTCAAGCACGTCACCCAATAGATGTTGAGGCAAACGGATAGAAGAGCAATCCTCTTCGTCTAATTGGAAGAGGCCACCATTGAGGAATGGTATCTTGATGTCACTCCCCACTTTGGGTGAAGCAAGGTCGTTGTTGTCCTGTCGGTTTGTGTTCAGGTCATTGAAGAGAGGCTCAAGGAATCCGTCGATGAAGTTGTCCTTATCAATAAACTCATTGAACTTGTTCTGCAGGAAACGTGTGTCGCCACCGTTCCAATCCTGCCGGTCGGCAGGCACCCCCATCCATTCCTTCTTCTGCAGGAACTGAAGGAAAACCAATCGGCCCATCAGTTTCTTGATGTAGTCACGTACAGTCTTCTCTGGGTCCTTATACACAGCCACGAATTGGTTGAATATCTCATGGCAAGGTTCATGGATGGTCTTCTCCACCCACTTTCCTTTTTCTTTCACATAGCGTTTGCCCGTGATATACTCCACGATGTCGGCATAATGCTCGCGGTATTCATCGAAGAACTCTTTGGAGAGCGCTTCCACAGAGAAGGCATCCTTGATGTTCTCAAAGGAAATGCCGTTGCGTTGCAGGGCTTCGAAACGACCGACAGGGGTGTTATAAAAACTGTCACCTTCGCCAAAGACGAATGTGTAACGCTTGGGGGCAGTGCTCTCACCCTTGATGTCACTTACAAAAGATAACCGCCAAAGAGATTTACTATTTAAGAATTTACGATTTACGATTTTGGCGGAGTCACTGTCAAAGACAACGAGGGCAGCATCGAACTCTCCCCAATTAGGATTAACAAATGACTTCACCAAATTGCGGAGTCCGACACGCTTACGAGCCACATTGCCATGCTGAATCTGATAGTAGAACAAACCGATGCGGTAACTATCGGTAGTATCAATGGCTCCGAGATAATATCCCTGCTCATCTTCTGTCGTGCCATCAATACGCTCTAGTTCTGCCCTCAGCTCTGTTGCCTGAAAGTAGTGTCTCAACATTTGCTGCCATTCGTTCATGTTGAATGACTGTTGAAATATCTGTCGAAGGTTATCTTTTGTATAGGTCATAGTGGTGTGGTTTTTATTATATTGCTTGGTAGAAAAGCTGCCCTGTATCAGCCATATCGGTAAGGCGCATCTTGCCATCTGCAGCACGCATTTTCAAAGCGTGACAATTTGTCACGGTTTCATTTCCTTCCTCTTTTAATCGCTGTTTCAACTTGTTCCAATACTTACGTGCGGTTAATGCATCCTTACTGTCAGTCAGCACTGCGCACACATCTACAATGGAGAAGTACCATTTCTCTTCCTGGTCGTCCCACGCAGTACGTACTTTGCGTTCTTGGAGCAGTTGTATTGCTTGTTTCTTTGTCATAATCTCAGAGTTTTTACTTCTATACGAATGTTTCCGAAATGATGATTTGTGGGTCGGAAACTTTCGGTACAGCTTCTTCCTGTTTCTCTTTGCTGATGGTCTGATATTCATCCACAAGAGTAAGGATTTCTTTTTTCAGTTTATTTTCGTCTTGCTTTATTTGCACTTTATCGCCTTTGTACGGCTTCGACAGGTCGCGTAAGCGACGAGGCAATTGGGTATAGACTCCATTATTGATATAAGCAGCCAAGACATCGCATTGAGCTTTCACCATACTATCCGTAAAGGTTTGCTTCAGTTTGCGAAGGAAATTAAGCGCCGTCTTCGAAATGTTGTCGAGGTCTGTTCTGTTGATAGAAGAATCATCTGCTGCCTCCACATATTCAGATGTATATTTGCGAAGGGCACGATTCACGTGGTCGTAGTTTTTGCTATCAGGCAAGAATGGAGCGGCTTGTTCTTCGGGCTTGGCTTTAAGATACTTCACAGCTTCGAGGAAATCAATAGGCACCACCGTTTTGTCCGTAGCCAAATAGAATTCTGTCTTAACATCGGAAGAGACGAAGATGATGGTCTTGTCAGTATGCTTGCCTGTATTGCGGGCAACACGACTCTTCAGTGGCAATTGCTTCACCTTGTCATAAAGTTCGCGGTTGTTGTTAAAAACATCACGCAACTCCCGAATCAAGGCAAGTTTTGCGTCCATGCTGTCCTTCACGTTACTGTCGAACATCTTGAACTGCTTGACAATTTCCTCCTTGGAATAAATCTGCACATCCTCACCAAAGGCAGAGTGGAAGCCTTGTAATTTTACAAGTGCATTCTCGTAGAGTTTAATCTGCTTGTTGCCTTGGGGTGATGGATAGAACATATAATTATAGATATATTCAGCCACAGAACCGATACGATTGACACGTCCTATACGCTGCATCAGGCGTGAGGCATTCCAAGGAGAGTCGTAATTGACAATCATGTGGGATCGATGCAGGTTGACACCTTCAGCCAGCACATCCGACGTGAGAATGATGTTGTAGCGGTCTTTCTTTACTGTGCTGTTGGCATCGAAGTTTTCCTTGATGTCTGTTGCTCTGCGGTCACGGTTCTCTGCCGTCACTGTAAGCACGTCTTTTCGTCCTAACTCATTCTCCAATCTGCCTTTGAGATAGTTGAGTGTATCAACACTCTCTGAGAACACAACCAACTTGCCAGAAAGATTGCGAGTATCAAAGAATTCGTGCTCCAACTTTTCTCGGAACAGGTCAAACTTCTGGTCATCATGCTCTTGCCGCCAATCGGCATTAAGGGCTTCAAGCACTTTCTTGTCGTGTTGGAGCATCGCAATGAAATCAGGCTCAAAATCTTCCGACTTGTAAAGAATGTCGCTTTCGTTGTAGCCTTTTTCCAATGCTTTCTCTATTATTTCGTCCAGTTCCATTCCCTTAGCTTGCATGTCCTTTACTTTGAGTTCAGGAGCAATGATGACTTTGTCCTCAGCAAACATCTGCAGCATATCATTCGTGATACGAAGTAATGTTGCCAAAGACAGTTTGAAAGCGTGGAAACTACTTTCCAATCGTTTCACCATGTGGACCCGATAGATGCCAGCCAATGTTTGACCTACATGCACTGCATTGCGATATTTGGCACGAAGTTCTGGCTTCAAAAACTCAATAGCACGATAACGGGCGTAGTGCAAATGTGGTTCAAACTTGTCATCAGACAACACATTCAAAGTGTAGAAGAAACGATTGCTCGTGTCT
>Ga0310691_10002226_pt1 | contig 26442 bp, 44 predicted proteins | sample 176DNAGHGlowgp2_FD_203887 | JGI IMG/M metagenome (GOLD analysis project Ga0310691, IMG submission 203887) | Sheep rumen microbial communities from Palmerston North, Manawatu-Wanganui, New Zealand - 1766 DNA GHGlow gp2 (v2) (version 2) | ecosystem: Host-associated > Mammals > Digestive system >... | reverse complement strand
GGATTATTTATATTTGATGATAGTACATTGAATTTACAGCCAGGTACAATATATCATTTCGGACATACACACAGTAAACTTAAGTTAGAACAGAATGGAATACTATATTTGAATAATTGTATTGGGTATCCTGAAGAAATCTGTATAGATGCATTGGGAAAATTCAGTAAAGAAGATTTCCTAATTGATATAGAGTCATAAATATTTTCTATGAACATTACAACATCACAATTATTTAACGATATTGAGCAATATAATGTAAGTCCATCTGTATTTGAATTTGACCCTAATCCCGCAAATACACATATAGACATGACTCCCCAATATCAAGACAATTCTGTATCTCGGAAGAATAATGAAACAACTTGGTTTTCAACAACCATATAAGTCACCTGAAGAAATACAGAAAGAAGAAGAACTAGAACAACAAAAACAACAAGCAGAACTAGAAAGACAAAGAAAAGCTTGGTGTAAAGAATTTAGGAATAATCCGATAGTATTGAATTTGAACTGTGTTTGGGGTCAAATGGATAAAAAACAACTCCAAGCAATTAAAGGTATATTGGATAAAGATGAAGACTGCACATATATCTATGCTGGTTCAAAAGATAGAACTGAACAATTAAGTATAGATGATGTGTGTGCTCATGTTGTAAAGTCAAAAGTAAAAGGAAATAACTTAGAATGTAAAATAGAATTTGACTACAGTCCTGCCGGTTTAGCATTGTATAATAATTATAGAAATGGTTTTTTGCCAAAATTGAATTTAAATACTATATTAACATATAACAAACAAGACCCTACAAGACAAGATGTTAAATTTAACTGTCTAGAATTTATATGAGAACCAGTACAGCTATACGAATGTTGAAGGATATTTCAAGAGAATATTCCTTATGTTACTTTGATAGGTCATATATGATTTTTAATAAAGATTATGATTCACCAGCAGCATATTATTCTGAAAATATGGGAGATTTGAGAGAGTGTTTAAAGTCAACTGACAAATATAAGTCAATTCATTACCATATATTTCATACGAGTTTTTTTCTTGCTATAACTATAAATGGCGGCAGTATACAAATCACTACAAAAAATAGATATGGAAATGAACTTTATAGACACAATGTTAAATATTATGATGATTTAAAGAAAATTGTAAGTGAACAACTTACAACTATTAAGCAGGGTAAAATAAAAAGAAAATTGGAAGAAATGGAACAAGATTTTAAACCGATTGATGATACTATATCTCCACTTCCATATTTTCAATTAGATTAGAGGATTTATGGCAAATATACCAGTAAAAGCAAATAAGACTACAATACGGTGGTGCTAACGATAAAGTTTATACACCTGAAAATATTGCTAAGCAATTAATTGATAAATTACCAATACAACCAACAGATACTATATTAGACCCTTGCCGCGGTAAAGGTGCTTTCTATAACAACTATCCTGAACAAAATACCAAATACTATTGTGAAATTGATGATGGTATAGATTTCTTTGATTTCACAACTAAAGTTGATTGGATTATATCTAATCCTCCATATTCCATATACGATAAGTTCGTTGAACACTGCTTTGAATTATCAGACAATGTTTGTCTATTGGTTCCTTTCAGTAAGATTAGTAATTCTATGGGTAGAATTAAGCAAATAAAGAAATATGGTGGTATAAAGAAAATCTGGTTTGTATCTGCAGGAAAATGTGGTTTTCCATTTGGTTTTCCTTGTGCGTTCGTATGGTATCAAAGAAATTTTGCAGATAATTGGGAACTTCTATGATTCATTTAGTATGTTTGACAAAGCCATATAATGAGAATGATTTTAAACTATGGTATGACTGGCATAAAGCATTAGGCATTGACAAAATCCATGTCTTCAAGAATGACAGTGATTTGAAGATAGAGCGATTCATAAAGAAACCTGACACATATCACGAAATATCAGGTTGGCCTAACCAATGGCAGTTATTCAATGACATTCTAAACCATAATTCTTTAAATTTTGCGAAAGACGATATTGTATTGTTTTTTGATGATGATGAATTTCTTTGGGTAAATGACAGATCAAATATCCATTCATTGTTATTGAGCCAGTTCAAGATGCTTAACTGTGTTCTAATTCCACAAATACTAATGAGTACACAAAAGATCACAGAACAACGAAGTGTAAACTTAATACAGCATAGCTTATATAGAACCAACGATTTATCTAATCAAGGTAAATGCATGCTGTTATATGATAAAGAAAATGAATACGATTTCACTAGAGAGGAAAATAATGAAAAAGGTCATGTACCTTTCATAAATGGTATGAGATATTCTGATGTGGTTGGTAGTGATTGTAGCAAAACAACCTATGGATTGGTCAGCTATAATGCTTCTGTTCGTCTTTATCATTATCATATCAAATCATTGGATGATTGGAAACACAAATTAGAGCGTGGCAGTGCTGCGTGTCCTACACAATTCTACGATTCAGACATTACTAAAAATAAATGGTATGGAAATTATAATGTAATTGACCTTTCAATGATTAACACGGCAAAGAAACTGCGCTTAGTGTAAATAAAAATTTACAAAAAAATAAGTTCATGCTATTGACAAAATCAATAGCATTTTCTATATTTAAACTTAGAAAACAACAACAAGAGGTAACACAATGGAATTAAACTGGCTCATCAAAAACACTATTCGTATTTCGACCGACAATGCGAATCTTCTTGCTTCCCGAATCCAAACGGAATTTGACAAAGAAATTATGACTGTTAAAGCAACTTATGAAGAAAAGTTGCAAAAACTAACTGAAGAATACGAAGCCAAAATTTCTTCCATGAAGAACGAATCTATTGAATCCATGATCCGACGAATCGCAAGTGAAGAAGTTGAAAAAAACATCAAATCCAATCTAACAATTGATGAAAACTATGACCCGTTTTCTGGACGTAAGGATTCCACTTGGCATCTTGAATGGAATGGAAAAGAATTTTAACAACGACAACGATGTAACATAATGGCATATTCTAATAACGATTCTAATCCGTTTCTTACAATAATTGTATGTGTTCTAGTTTTGATTGGTTGTTTTTTATTTGCAACTTGTCAAAATTCACTTGTTGATTCTGACCTTAAGAAGGTAGATTCAAATGCAAAAAATGAATATCTCCAGCACAACACAGAAAGTTGGACTGATAAGATTGTTGGAGGAAATAGCATGAAAAAGGCTGTATATGCCACATATACTGCTATCGCTAAAGAAAATAACATTACGGTTCTTGATGCTATTAAGCAGTCTCGTGGAAAATTTGCAGGTCAACTTAAAAATAAGTTCAAATCATTTGGTAGTTTTTTAAGTCTTCCAAATGTTAGGAATGCTTATCATTCTGAAGACATGGGTAAAACTGTTGTTATTGTTCATTTCACATGGACTGAGTGTAGTGGTGGAGAACATAGTAATTGTTGGACGGAACATGATGAAGTAACAATTCCTGAAATTAATCAGCCAAAATATGATAATTTTAATGAATTGGATGAGGTACAGGAAGAAATTCCTATGGAAAGTGGTGTAGGTATTGAATATGAAGGAGTAGATATTACTAATAACTAAGGACATATTTTATTAAAGTTTAATCTATTGACAAAATCAAAGTTATTTTATATATTTACTAATGTGAGGTAAACTATGGCAATGAAAACTACAACTAAAGCAAAAGAAACTAAACGTCAGCGGAAGGAACGCATTAGCAATTCCAACAATGGTGCTACTATGCGGACACGTGTAGTCAAGGATAAGAAGAAATACACTAGAAAAACTAAGCATAAGCAAATGTCTAAGGAAGAAATTTATGAAAAGTTTGTAGAACTTGATAAACTAATGAAAATCCTTCTTTCTTAAAGGAGAACCAACATGGCAACTACAAATAAAACCACAAAAAAGAAGACTGAGCCGAAGGAAGATAAGAAACTCACATACACAATGTGTCCTTCAAGGTTAAGAACCCTAACTACTCCATCTAAGGAGGCCTAAATGGCTACACGTTCTATGAAGGTGTTAAAGACACTCGCCGACGAGGCGTTTGAACCTGAAAAGAAAACAAAGAAGGCAACACCTAAAAAGAAGGCTGAACCGAAGCCGACTGCTACTAAGGTTAAGACATTCAAGGTTAAGACGAAGAAGACAAAGGAACCAACTGCAGATGAACAGATGGATAGTGTCATTAGAGATATTGAAAAGATCCTTGGCACTATAATCAGATATCGTGATAAGTGGTGTGAAAACTTCGTAAAGAAGATGAATGCTCCCAGTAAAAAGAAGGCAAAGAAGTAATGGATGAATTTGTTGGTTCTACAGCAAATTTCAATGAAGTGGTCTTAGCAATAATTGACTTGTTAAGACCATTATCAGTAGAACATCAAGAAGTCTTTTGGAATTATGCATCTTTCGTGTATAAAGATACAGTGATATTGCGAGTAATGGATGAATCTATTGTTTTTCCAAAGAAGTTTAAATTTTGTTTTCATGAAGACTGGAATAATCAATATTTTTTGAATATTAAAGACCTTAGGAAACTTGGCTTTAAGCAAGTTAAAACAATTTCATTTGAAAAGTTTATTGCAAATAAACAAATATTGGTTGAATATGTGCAGAATTTTATAAAGTTTAAAAAAGAATGGGATATAAAGCAACTAAAAGACAAATTAAAGAATGATTTTAAGAAGCCTTCACTAATTGACAAACTGTTTAGGACTCAATTTTGCCAAACAATATTTAAACAACTAGACGAAATCTCAAGAGGTTAAACTATATGACATTCGTATATCAAAAGAAACCTGGTGAAAAAGATCCCGTAATGGTTGGTGCATATCACGATGCTGAACAAGCCAAAAAGTGGATTAAAGAACAGGAAATCAAGGGCATAACAGGTTTTACAACTGTGTCAAAATAAGTTGACAATTAAACTTTATTTTTCTATATTTTACATAGAAAAACAATAGAGAGGTAAACTATGCCAAAATACGATTTTGCACATCCAACATTCAAACGAGGTTTTGTAGAATTTCCTGTAAAAAAGGAACCCTTGATGGATATTCTAATGAGGGAAGCTCGTCTGCATAAAATTAATGTCATGCGAGCCCAGATGATTATTTCCACGAAGAATTACATGGCTAGAGTCTTCAATCGTATGTCTAACATTGAAATTAGGAAGGATGGCAAATCAACCATTCTTCACAATGAAGAAGAAATCCGCCAGTTTATTAGTTCTATTTCCAATGAATGATAATCATTTCAGAAAATTGGTAAATAAGTCACCATATTATTTTCGTACTTCTAGGTACAAAAATTGGGGTGACCGAATTATGAATGAAGACGGAACTCCTTGGCTTGACGAGTTTGGTAATGAATGTTCTACTAGGAGACATGTTGATTATTCATACTATACATGGGTATCACCAGGTAAATTGCAAGCACTAAAACCAAATAAGTTTTCGGGTGAAATTTGTTTTCATTTTACATTGGCTGATGATTCAAAGATAGAAATGAGAATTGTAAGACGGTCTGTACTTCCTGAAATGAGACTAAATCTAACAAAATACATTTCATATAGAACATTTAGAACATATTGTAAATTGGGTATTTTCTGCAATCCTGATGATGTAACGAAATGGGAAATAGAGCAATCAAAACTAGACAAAGAAAAAGAAATTGAAAAGCGACTGCAAGACATGAACAATGATTTTGTATAAAGATTTACCAGAAATTTTTAAATTCTTTACAGAAAATGGATATATGTTGCACCAATATAAGTGTGGTTTTGGTTGGTGTTTTAATAATGGTTATAATATTTTTACACTGACAGTTAGAAAGAAAATATGCTTTATGAATCATAGCAGTATTACTATAAATGAAGGCTATGGTAATACAAACTATGAAGAATATTATTGTGGTGGCGAAATGAAAGATGTAATTGACAAGGATTATTTGTATTATTATATTAAAAAATATAGAGATGAATATCAAAAAATCATTAAATGTTATAAACAAAAAGAAGTAGATAAACGAAAGGCTGAACTGGAACAGGATTTCAAACATGAAGAAACGAAAATTTGAATTGGATATTAGAAATTTTATTGAAAAAGCAAGTGATATTTATATTGTTAAAGAATCAGATTATTATATAGAGTTTAATCTTAAAGATGTTGATAGCGGTGGAGAAACCTGGGGTATATTTGATGTAGATGAAAATGAACTTAGACTTAATGAATGTATAAATTTATCATATATTCTAAAAAATCATAAATCTGCAAGTCTTGAAACATCATGTGAAAACTATGGAAGTTGTATAAAAGTACATAACATTTCTGAATTTATAAAAGTGTATAATGAAATGAAACGAGTAATTCCAATATTACAAGAAACGAAGAAAAAATTGCTTAATGCAGTTAGACTTAATAACATGGAACAGGATTTTGTATGACTAAACTCGGAAAAGATTTATTGGAGTTCATTGAACAAGTAGATGACTTGATAATTGATGACCGAAATGGAGATAATATTTCATTTCACATTAAAGGACTCGATGCAGATTCAGGCTCATCTTGGGGATATTATGATGATGGTGATTATGAAATTAGATTGGATAAAGAACTTGAAATAAGATATGCATTAACAGGTAAAGAAAAACCTCAACTACAAACATTAAATGCAACATATGATAATTGTCTTATCTGCCGTAGAATTAAAGACTTTAAGAAATACTATTATATTGCAAAACAGACTATGATATTATTTGATGAATTTGCAAAAAAACTGGAAAATGCAAGAAAACTAAATGATATGAACCAGGATTTTGAATAATGAAGAAAATTGATATTAAAAAACTATGTTGCGAACTTGGAATTAGATATGAAGAAGATTCACGTGGCTTTTTTACTAAGCTTGGTTATTATGGTAATACGTGCATTGTTGCATATGAAAACTATACCGGCGATCTTAATAGAGAATATATTAGATATTTGAATGATGTAGAGATATCCATTGATGGTTATCCAATTTTTTGCAGTGTTTCAAGAATTTATAACGATGATTACAATTACAGAGCATTGAAAAATGAACTAACAAGTGTTATATTTAGATACAAACAGATGATGACTGAATGTAAGAAGAAAACAATAAACAAAGATTTTGAATAATGTCTAATTTACCAAAATTAAAAGATTTCCTTAGAGCTGTAAATGCTAAAAGAATTTCCATGCATAGATGTGGAAAGTTGGTAGGATTTAAGTATACAAATGAAACTATCTATGCACAAGACTGGGATGAGATTACATTGAATGCTCGTGGAATTGTATTTGATGAAACTACAGGTATGGTTGTAGCCAGACCATTCAAGAAGTTCTTCAACTATCAAGAATTCTTTGATGGTGAAGGTAATCATTCTCATTTATACGATATTTTGCCTGATGAATGGAAACCAAATTTATCTGGTCATGCACGATATATGGAAAAAGTTGATGGTTCACTTGGAATAGTGTTCTGGAACCCATATACAAATAAGTGGCAGTTAAAGACTGGTGGTTCATTTGATTCAGAACAAGCAATTTGGGCACAAAAATGGTTTGATGAACATATAGACTCTAATGGCTGGGATATTAACAAGACCTATTTATTTGAAATAGTATATCACGGTGATATTCACCCTATTAAGTATGAATATGAAGGATTAGTTTTATTATCCATTATTGACAATGTGTCTGGTAATGAATTGCCATTATCAGAAATTGTTGAAGAATTAGATATGAACGCTGATCTTCGCATGGTTAAAATATATGATTTTTCTAGTTTCAATGAGGCAGTTGAATGGGCAAAGAAACAACCAAAGACTGTTGAAGGCCTAGTAATAACATTTGACAATGGATTTAAGACAAAGGCTAAGTCTGATGATTGGTGTCAGCTCGCCAAGATGTTTGAAGGAATGACTAAATGGAATATCTGGATTTGCTATGATATAGAGAAAGATTTCTTCCATGCTCATGTTGATAAGCACAATAGTTATAAACCAGTTGACGATGAAGTCCTATTCATTCCAGAAGAATTGCCTGAAATTCGTGAATATGCGGAATATTTACGAAAAACACTGGAAATCAATACTAATGAAGTATTGGATATAGCCAGTAAGGTCAAGAGCTTGCATTCTGAACGCAAGAACCAGTTTGAATATGTACATACCAATTATAGTGAGAAATGGCCTTCAGTAATGAAAGCTTTGGATTACTTGAATGGTAAGTGCAATATCAACCAAGTCAAACAAACTGTGTATAAGCAGTTAGAACCAGAACCAGAAAAATAAAAAATGTTGACAGAAATCACATCTATAACTAAATTTCCAAAAGGAGATACTACTATGGATACTATGGAAAAGAAAACTTTCGTTGCTACATTCAATTGCAACAACAAGACATTCTTTAAATATGATGAAAACTCTGACACAGTAGTAGAGGAATTTAACAAGTCTGCAAAGCCAATTCCATTTGATGATTGGCTATCTGACCAATATAAATAGATTGAAATGGAAAACAAATATTATATAAGAGCCCTTTTAACTGCTGCACTGGTATGTTTTATACCTGGTGCAGTTTCTTTTTATTTTCATGCTACTTGGTTTACACTCATAACGGTGTTTGCCCTATTGACTATTTGGGGTATCTTAACTGTTATGGAGAATATATGATAATCAAGTTTAAACAGTCTTATGAAGAAAAATTGCCTAATGCCATCATTTGTGAGCAAATTCAAGGTGTAGTCTCAACTATCGTATTTCAAGAAAAAATCTTTGAATCTTCAGATGTTATCAATGAAGACATTATTTTTGATTTGTCTGGTAGACAATATTCATTGAATAAGATTAAAAATATGAAAATCATAATGAAAGACAACGATGGTAAAGATAAACTTTTTGAACTAGAAAAAAATGATTTAAATGGAAAATGGGAAATGAACGGTACCGTTTATTCTAGTCTTAAAGAATTGTATTACGACTTAAATATATAAGTTCAAATTTAACACTTTTTAAAAATGTCATTATTAAATGGCATTTTTTGTTATATTTAACATAGAGGATAATATGAAGATTGAAATTATTAAGTTGACTGAAAATCCATTACAACACATTGGTAAAGTTGCTGGTACTTGCTGGAATGCTCCCATAGATAATTCTGAACAAAATATTAAAAGAGCCAAGAACTGTATAAGGTCTGGTCATGGCAGAGTAATGGAATATGTTGATATTGAAGTAGTACTGGAAGGTTTATCTGCTAGATGTGCAAGAGAAATCTATACTCATATAGCAGGAACATCTAGACTACAAGCTTCTACACGATATATTTCCGAAGAAGATGGTTTTGATTACTACACACCACCTAAAATAGAGGCTAAGCAAGAAACTGAAATTCCATACATTGTTGGTATGAAACAGATTCAGGAATCCTATAATACTCTATTGGAACGAGGCATTGCTAAGGAAGACGCAGCAAATCTACTACCACTTGGCATGAGTACAAAAATGGTATGGAAAATAAATCTAAGGTCATTGGTAAATTTCATGAATAAGCGTCTATGTACTAGGGCATTACGAGAAATACGAGAGTTTGCCACAGACTTGAAAAACCTGCTAGCAGAACAAAATGATGAATGGTCATGGATTGCACAAGCATTATTTGTTCCACAATGCGAAATCTACAAATATAGGAATGAAAATTTAGTATTCTGTCCTGAAGCACAATGCTGTGGAAAACATAAGAAGATAGAGGACTTCTCTTGTTAAAATAAAAATTTTGAGGTGATATTATGATTAAAAAGCATATAACATGTAATGAAATTACATTTGAAAGTCTTAATGACATACTGAAATACAAGAAAACACCAATTGATGTTTCTTGGAAACTCACAAAAGAATGTATTGACAATATCAAGAACATCTATAAGGAACTTTATGAATACAAAGAATCTATGTTGAAGAAATATGGTGCTGATGAAATAGAAAAGACTGCAAATGATATTCTTATTAGATTGGATAAAATTTGTGAAGACAATAAGATTTGTCAGGATGCTTTGAAAATGAATTCCTTAATGCAGAGCAAAACATTGAAGACCGATATGATTGATGATGTCGAAGATGAGGCTGAGGAAATCTTAAAGCGAGAAGCTCCTGAAAAACTATGCGAAACATCTGAATTGGATGTTGATGGCGAAAAACAATTAGATGTTGGTTTTGATTTTGAAAGCGAAGGTAAAGCTAAACCTGATGAACTTGAACGACTGAATAATCTCAATAAGAACAATCCTAATTGTGTAGATTTGACTAACGAATATTAAAAGTTTAACAACATTTAAAATAGACTGGACTAATGAACTGTTCAGTCTTTTGTTATATTTGTTTTTGAGGAATTTTAATTATGGATGCTTATAAACATTGTTTTTACGATAATCACACAAAGACTATTTATCTACGAACCATAAATGATAAACATTTTCAAAAAATATCTTATAAGAAAGATTATTATATAAAAGATCCTACTGGAACATCTAACATAACCGACATTTATCGGAATTCCTGTAATTAGAAAAACTAATTACGATAAAGATACCGTCAATAGATTAAAAGCCAGTAACATTCTAATATGTGAAAGCGATTTAAAAGAAGATGTTAAGTTCATGCATGAGACTTATGACAAGGAAAACCTTGTTGTTGATATGTCTAAATGGAATATGTGCATCTTTGATATTGAGGTCGCAACTAGTGGAAAATTCAATGCTGATAAAGAATTTATTGTAAAGAATGGTGATAAAGATATTACTGTAAAATGTTCGCAGGTAAATGATAAGTTTAGAAAACTAAATCCAATTGTATTTGATGAAGAACAACAGAAATATATTCCATTCAATGAATCTTGCTATGTTAGCATTGAAGGTTTCCCTTATGCTGAAAAGGCAGAAGTTCCAATAAATCTAATTACTTGTTATTCAACAATGACAAAACAGTCCTATACTTGGGGACTAAAACCATACACAGGAACATCTGAAACAGTAACCAATTATCGTTATTTCAAAACAGAAATTGAAATGCTTAAGGATTGGTTAAAATGGTTTCACGATATGTGTTTTGATTTCTGGACTGGTTGGAACTCTGAATTGTTTGACGTTCCTTACATTGTAAATAGAATTAAAAAATTGAGGACATTTCTTGGTGTAAAAACCGAATGGGAACGAGCATTATCTGATGTTGGCAAAATACCAGAATGGCGAGAAGTAATTGACCGTGCATCTGGTTCTAAAATGGGTGAAACATATGATATTCCAGGATTGCTTCATCATGACTATATGAACTTATATAAGAAATTTGCCAAACATGACCCACTTCCAATGTATTCACTCAACTATGTAACAATGAAAGAACTTGGCGAAGGTAAATTGGATTATGAAGGTTCTATTAATGATACTTATAAGAAAGATTGGAATACTTTCGTAGAGTATAACATTAAAGACGTTATGTTGATTGTTAAATTGGAATCTAAATTGTTGTTGTTGAACTTATTGGTTGAATATTCGTATGATACAATAACAACAATAGATAAAATTATTAAGACAGTACAACCTATTGAAGGATATATCTTAAAATATCTCCACAATAACAATATGGTAATGAATGATAGACCTGACCATCATGAAGACTGGTGGCGAGATGAACAATGCTATATTGTCAAAGACAAAAATGGTAATGACTATTATCAGAATTGTGACTGGGAAGATAATCCAGATTTTGAAAAATATTTGGTAAAGAAATCTGTAATGGAAAATGGTGTAACTCCAGAAATAAAATCAAAAATTGAAACACTATGGAAGCCTATAAAAAATAAATCAGCATTTGATGTGTTCAGTGATGATTATGATTCATTTGTTTCTGACCCACACCCATTTAAGAAATTTGGTATCAAAGCTGGTTATTGCTACGATTATCCTGGCCGATATGATAATTGTATGAGTTTTGATATTACTTCTAGTTATCCACACCATATTATGCAATTTAACATTTCACCAGAAACTTTGGTTAAACATCCCACAAAAGAACAAGTTGAAAGTGGCGAAGTAATATTGACCGATGTTAATGAGGTTGGATTTAGAAGAACTACAAATGCTATTCTACCAACAATTATTAAGAAAGTATTTGATGAACGAAAAGAATGTAAGAATAAAATGAAGGCTGCTCATAAAGCCGGTAATAAAGATGAAGAAAAACTATGGGATGCTAGACAACAGACAAAGAAACTTACTATTAATTCAATGTATGGTGTATGTTTGACTTCATCATTCCACTTATATTCTATTGACTGTGCTAGAGCTATTACTCGTTGTGCTCGTGTTACACTTAGAGACTGGCTATCAAAAAACATAAATGACTATTATCCTACAAAAGGATTTATTGGTGAACTTGAAAAAGAATTTAATATTACATTTAAAAATAAAACACCACTTAAATGTGAAAATAGACCTTTTGCTACATCACACTGTGATACCGACTCCGATTATTTCTGTTTCAATGAAGCCATTGAAAGACTAAAACAAGAAGGTATTTCATTCAATACTGAAGATGAAAAACGTGATGTATATGAACATCTTGAAAATATATTCCAAACATTCTTCAATAAGGTTCTAGAAATTCGTGCTAAAAAATCAAACACAACTAATAAGATTAAATTCAATAGAGAAAACATATTTACAAATATGTTCTGTTTTGCGAAGAAACTTTATATAGGAAGTGTAATTGATAGTGAAGGAGACAAATATCCATTTGACAAGCCAAAACATAAAATCATGGGTGTTCCTATTAAAAGAAGTGATAGCCCAGATTTCTGCAAGGAAGCTGATGAAAAATTGGCATTTGATATTTGTGCTGGACAGGGATATGATGAATCTAAGAAATATATCTTAAAAGCATTTGATGAATTTAAGAAACAAAAACTAGAAGATATCTGTGGTAGAAAATCCATTAAAGAATATACCAAGTATGTTCCTGAACCAATTGAACATTACATTGATGAAGGTTTCAATTATCAAAAAGTTGGTGGTATTTTCCAAAGTAAGATTGCACTTGCATATAACTATATGATTACAAAATATAAGTTGCCATATACACCTATTGTAAATGGAACTAAATTTAACTATCTATATGTAAAACCAAACAATAGGAACAATATTGAAGCGATTGCATTTATTGGTAACTGGCCTAAAGAATTCAACAAATATTTTGAAGTTGACTATGAAACTATGTTTAGAAAATCCTTTATGCCTGTTATTGAAAGTATGTTTAAGGTCAAAAACTGGATTGGACCGAAAGATTCAATTAGTTTGGAAGAAGAAATACAATTAGATGGATTTTTTGAATAATGAGTATAGAAGAATTACTTGAATCATATAAAGAAAAAAATTATAGTAAGTTTTCCTATAATTTCAGTTCTGTTCATAACTGTCTAGAAGCACATGTATTCTTTGACGATTTTGAAATATTGAATATATTGGAAGTTGATAATCATCATGCTTACTATGTTGCTTTTTATTCACCTAAAAAGCGAAGTATATGTTATTTTGATTTAAAAAATAGGACTAATTTATTCTTAGATTGCAAATATAGTAGTCTATATTATAGTGATAATAAAGATGAATATAAGGCACTTTTAAAAGATATATCTGACCATATTGAATATTCAAAAAAACTTGATATAAGATATAAAGATTTTCTTACTGAACTTGATAAAATATATGAAGATCTTAAGCCAATTGTTCCAATTAAATCTACACAAACTTTATATGATTTATGTCAGAAAAGAATAGATATTCTTAAAGATACATACGGAGACTTTTTAGAATGAATGTGAAGATAATTAATAAAAGTAATAGAGAAATACCGGAGGAATTTATCATGTCTGTAAATAACAATGAAGGATATGATAGATACCAAGATATTCTAGAACAATACAATCTCAAATTTAGTGAAATTGACATTGATTTCAAGGAAGATATTACTACACTTTATATTTCTGATAGAAAGTAATAATTGAAACTTTAAATGTAAAATAACCATTGACTAATGTTAATGATTTTTTACATTTGTTAAAAACATAAAAAGGATAAAATAATATGGATATTGAAAAATTAGAAACAGCCAAAAAACTCGGTGAAGCACTCGCCCAAGTGGTACAATTTTCAACATACTACAATAGAGGTAGAGAAGCTGTACTCCCTAGAAAATTCTTATTGAAGAACATTCTTGGATTTACAGACGCTGAATGTAAAGAAATTGAAAAAGAGTTAGTGGATGAACTAGCATATAAGAAATATCTTGACAAGAAGATTGAAGCACGTATGAGACAAATGGAAGTTGATGGAGACTTTGATGAATCTTGCGAAATGGATATGGCTAGTGAATATCCAACATCATTAGCAAGTGCTGTAAAAGCTTTAAAATCTAGATAATAGGAGATAAATTATGAGTGAATCAATTAAGTGTTCTGGAACAATGACAAAGTTCAATGTTAATGTTAAGAAGGATAATATCTATTCCTGTTTCTCAATTCAGGTAGTAGAAGATTCCACTGTTAGAACGTTCCCTGGTCAGTTCAAGAGAATAAATCTTAGTGTATTTGACACTATGGCTGCAAATGATGTATTTGATAAGATTAATGTTCCATGTGAAGAATATAATCTAAAGTATGTTATGCAGTTTGATGAACTTGAATTTGAAGCCAAGTTGGAAAGTATGAGTGCTTGTATCAAGAAGACCAAGGATGGTGTTCCTTATACTGTTTACAATATGAACTTCATTAAAGAAATTGAAAAAGAAAATGACTTGAAACTTGCCTCATTTGTTAAGTACAAAGAGGAAGATCCTGAAACTGGAAAGAAGAAAGTAAAGTTTTTCAATGTAGCCTTAGATTATAAAGACTAAATGAAAAACATTGAATTTAAAGATAATCTTTTATACATTGATGATAAGCTTATACCAATTAAATTTGATATGAGCTTATTTCTCGATGGTATTTTATATGTGACTGATCTTCCAGAATCATTCATAAAGATAACAACAGAATTGAGTACAGATGGAACTCCATATCTTAAATGCGATAGTTCACAAGAACTAATGGAATATAGTAATATATTTAACTTAAATATTGAATTATCAGGAAGGTTTAGTTTAGAGCTATATCATGACTTACATATGCTTCATGGTTTAAATATTACTAATCTTATAAGAGGTACCTTAGAATTTAATTTAAATACTGAAGCCGGTAATTATGCATATGGTGTATTTCAGAAATATAGGAAGAAACTGATTATTGACCAAAAGATTATACAAATAAATTCAGATTTTGAAAGTTAAATCTTATACAAATAAAAAATAAGTTATATAAATACATTACAATTTTCTATATTAGAAAATATCCGAACCGGTGTAGATAGGTAATAGAAAATCCACCGAAGGATGAAATGAAACAAAATAGGAGATAAAATATATGGCTAATAAGTTATTGGCAAAAATGAAAAAGGAAAAAGCATTCCTTGATGTATTACAAACTGAACATAAAGCCGATGAATGGCTTTCTACAAACTGTATTTCAGTAAATCTATTATTAAGTGGTAAGATCCAAGGCCGGAATTAAAAAGGGCTGCATTTCACAGATTGCTTCAGATTCAGGCTGGGGTAAATCTATGATTGGTTATTCCACTTTGAAGTCTGCATTTGATAGTGGAATGGATTGCTTTATTATTGATACTGAAAACAGCGTAAATTATGATGTACTGACTTCTCTCGGTGTAAATATGGATGAAGTTGGTGTTTTCCAAACAAATAGAATTCCCGAATTAAAACAAATTCTTGCAAAATTATCTAAGGGATTGACCCGTGAAGAAGCACGAAATGTATTTGTGCTATTTGATTCGTGGGGTCCAATTGTTGAAGAACAGGTAATGGAAAAAGCAGAAGAAGCTAGTAGTGCAGTAAACATGTCATCGAGTAAGTTTAAAAATGAGCTTGCTAACGTCCTCTTGGCTTGTAATTTTACTGTTCTAGTTTTGAACCATGTTTATGCATCTCTACAGCAATATGGTGAAGCATTCGCAATTCCTGGTGGTAAGAGATTGTTCTTCAATTCTGATGCTATTATGTTGGCATCTAGTGCTGCTAAGGACAAGGATAAGGATGGAAATATTCTTGGAAAGATTATTACTGCTAGTGTAAAGAAGGGTAGAGCTGCTAAAGAATTCGTAAAGACTAAGTATCTAATTCTTCATAATGGTGGTATTTCACCCTATTATGGTTTGTTGGATGAAGCAATGGCTTGTGGCGAAGTATTCAAACCAAAGCCTGGTTATTATTCTCGTACCAATTTTGATGTTGATAAGTCTACTGGCGAAGCAACAAAGATGTGGCGAGAAGAAGAACTCTATTGTGCTGAATTCTGGATTCCTATCTACAAGACAGAAACATTCCGTCACTATGTAGAAGCCAAATTTGCATTTGAAGATCAGGAACTAATCACCTCCACACAGAATGTTATGGATATGATTAATGGTAAGGTTGATGTTCCGACCTCTGACCTTGATGCAATAGAAGATGAAGAATAATAGGTGTTAGGAGAATGGGCTATACTCATATTGGGTATAGTCCATTTATTTTTAAGTTTACACAAATAAAAAATAAAATTTTGTGTTTGTAAGTGAACAATTTTTCTAAATTGGTTTTTGTATGAATAATGAATTTGAGAAAGTTATAATTAAAACATTGTATGTGAATAATGATGTTAGTTCAAAGGTATTACCTGAACTAAAAGATTCGTGGTTTTCTGATATTGATTGTAAGTTGATTGTTAAGCATATTATAGATTTCAATACAAAATATAGCAGAATGCCTAATGTGCTTGAAACAAGAAGATTTATATCTGATGAATTGATGTTGAAAACATTTGATGAATGTATGGCAATACCAGATGACCAGGTAAATACTGATTATCTATTGCAAGAAATTCAGGAATTTGTTAGACGCAAGTTAATGTATAATGCTAGTGAAAAGATTATAGATTATGTAACAAATGGAGTCACTACAAATGGTTCGTTTGCAGATGAACTTAGTGATGCAGAAACATTTACATTTGACACAAGCATTGGTTTTGATTTCTTTGCTGAACCTACAAGACTGTATGAAGATGCTAATACAAAGGAAAAGATTTTTAAGACAGGTATTCGTTCATTGGATGATATGCTAATGGGTGGTTTTCATGAAAATTCATTGAGTCTATTCATGTCTTCAACAAATGTTCGGAAAGACTTTATTCATGTGTTCTCTTGCTACAAATCTTGTGCTTAATGGTCATAAAGTTCTGTATATTTCATTTGAAGATAGTGAAAATAAGATTGCTGCTAGAATGGCACAAAATATGTTTGATGTTTCACAACAGCAATTTAAGACCATGACAGAAGAAGACTTCCATAAAGCTTTTGAAAAATTCAAGAAAATCTGTGGTAATGGTAATTCATTGGTGATTAAGGAATATCCGGAAGGAACCGTTAATGCCTTAATGCTAAAATCATTATTGAAAGATCTTGAAGACAAGAAGAAATTTATACCTGAAATTGTATTCATTGATTATATTGGCTGTATGATACCAAACGGACGTTTAAATCAGAATTGGAATACCAATACCATTCTTCAACAAGTTGCCCAGCAGGTGCGAGCAATTGGCCAGGAATGGGGTATTCCTATCGTGTCTGCAGCACAAACAAATAGAGGTGGATATAATAGTGCAGAAGTTGGATTGAATGATATTGCTGATTCTTATGGTGTTAGTATGAAAGCTGATGCTATCATATCTGTTACTCAAACACCAGAATTCAAGGAACAAGGAATGTATTCTGTACAACTACTAAAAACTAGATTTGGAAATAATAAAGGTCAACTAGTTACTATGGGTGTTGATATTGAAAAACAGCGTGTATTTGACCTAAACCAAACTAAAGTATCAAATAATAAAGTTAATGTATTTGATGCGACAAATAAATCCAATGTCTTATCAGGAAATAAACCTACTGTAGATTTATCTAGTCTTGATATGGAATTTTAACGGAGAATGATATGATATTTGATTCATTAATCTGTGATGAATATAACGATACTGCTATGAATAAGAAGAACTATAAAGATAAATTTCTTTCTATACTAGCACAAAATGGTTTTGACTTTAATGATGTTGATGATGCAACAAGATTACCAAAATCTTTATTGCCAGTAATATCAAATAATGAAGGTCCTGAACCATTCAATAAGTTCAATTTATGTCTATCAAACATGAATAAGAACAATGAGGTAAACATTCTAGATGCGGTTAGTTTTTTGGTTAATGACTATCTAGAGGCACCGATTGCACTTAAATGTCTTGACGAAATGAACTTTATTGCATTGAAAAATGAATTACAGAAAAAATACAAAATAAAGACCAAAGAAGATACTGAAGAACACGAAGAACTATCCATTCTAGATTTTTTGGAGTAATAATCATGGAACAAGAAAAACCACTAAAAATTTATGAATATAAGAAAGAAACACCTCACGAAAAGAAGGTGATTGTATTATTGCCTACTAAAGATGGAACTAAATGGAAATTCATAAATTTGAGCAAAGGCTATATTTGTCCTTGTGAATTTGACACAAGAGAAGAAGCACTAAAAGATTTCGTAAAATATGCTAATGAATTTCATAGAGTAGAAATCGAGGAACTAAATGCCTAAAGAAAAAGTAAATGTGAAAACTTATAGTAAAGACGGTGTATATAACCTGTTTAGGACATTGAGAGATTTTTTACTTAATCCTACACCTGGTAAATACAAGAAATTTATTATAAATGATTTTCACTATTTTACTCAATACTACTTCAATAATACTAAGCGCTGGGATATGGCCGCCAATAAATTTATAGGTTTATCAAATGCTTTAAATTGTGGTGAAGTGACACTAATTTCAGTTATTGCTTCATTCATTGGTGAATTTATTATAAAGCATAAAACAGTAACTTATAATGATATTACCAATATTGACAAAATACAAGAATTTGCTAAATTCTATACCATAGATGAAACAAAAAAACACTTTCAATACATTAAAAAGCTTGAAGAAGAGGAAGAAGATGTAGAAGATACATTTTTTGAATCTACTAAAAACAAAATAGATGTATATAAAGTCAACGCAGTACAACAAAATAGATTGTATGAACTAATTAGAGATGGGAAGGTAAATTTCTTCTGTTTCATATTTGCCTTGGAAAAAGGAAAATTTGTGATAGACGAAAAGAAAATTACTGACCCTGATTACAAATTATTCATACAATGTATTAACATTGTCCGACGAAATATAACAATAAAATAAACTATCATTGGAGTAATTTAAATAGTTTTGTCTCTAAAAAGTATGATATGAATAAAAAAAATTATTTGTTGAAATATTTTAGGTAGAGTTTTTTATATTTGGATTATTAAAATGATGAACAAAAATAGGAGATAAAATAATATGCCAATTAAACGCGATTTAAATTCTTACTTCTCAATGGTTCAGTCTGCTGGTTCCAATTCTACACGGTTCCGGACGTAAGAGCTATAAGGTTGAAAACGCTTTCACACCAGTCCTCAAAGACGGTAAGTATAGTGTTGTCCTCCGTTTCCTCCCCGCTAACCAGAATGAAATTGCCCCATTCGTAGAAAACAGAACACACATGTTCCAGTTGCAGAATGGTTCCTGGTTTGGTTGTGATTGTCTTGGCAAGTGGGGCAAACCATGCCCAATTTGTGATTTCAACCGCGCAGCTTGGAAGAAGTATGGAAGAGAAGAAGGTAGAAACCATGTGCTTGGTAAGGCAAAACCCAAGTATATCACTAATGTTCTAATTGTGCGTAACCCCAATGCACCTGAGACAGAAGGTAAGGTCTTTAGATTTGAATTTGGTCCTCTAATTATGAAGATGATTAGTGAAGCCATGACAGATCACGAAGACAATGAAGCTGGTCTTATTAAGGGTTTCAACCCATTTGACTGGAAGACAGGTGCTAACTTTGTGTACGAGGGAGTTCAGGTTGGTAAGTTCACCAAGAATGATAGTTCCCATTTTGGAACACCCAAGCCAATTAACCGTTGGAATGGTAAGACATTCGTTGAACTAACTGATGATGAAATTGACACGATTGAATCTCAGCTTTACACCTTGGCCGAATGCGAACACAAAGAAGAAGATGTAAGAGATTATCAGGGAATTCTGGACAGCTATTTGTCAAAGAATGGTGCTCCATTGTTTGAATCTGATATGGGTCTTTCTGCACCCAAGGTTGCATCTCAAACCGTTGCCAATGTAGTTAGTTCTGATGTAGATGAAACACCTTCATTTGAACCAAATACTGCGGCTGCTACTGACGAAGAAGTTACTGATAGTGATGACTTTTTTAGCCGTCTCTCCAATTCGTAATTTACAAGTTCGTAGTTAAACAAAAATATGAGTGAGTACCATTGAAAGATGGTGCTCATTTTTATATTTTATAATCAAAAATTGGAATAGTAAGAATGAATTATTTTTTAAATACCAAACTTCGCATATTAAATTTCACACACATAGACTTTGATGGTGCCTCATCAAACATCGTAATAAAAAACTACTTCAAAAATGTAATCACTTACACGATAACTTATGAACACGAAAACGAAATCCTTCCTAAAATGATAAAGGATAGGGATAAGTATGATGCAGTAATATTTACAGATTTCTGCCCAGTAAATCTATCACAGGTTCAAGCATTTGGTAAACCGGTATTGGTATTAGACCATCACGAAAGTGCCATTAAATTCAATGACCCTGGCAAATCAGTGTATATCTGTCCTAAATTCTGTGGTGCTAAACTGACATATGAATTTTTTAATCACGATGATTGCTTAGTTCACCTTAAAGAACTAATTGACATTACTAACGATTATGATTTATACACCCTAAATGACCCACGCAGTAAAGCATACAATAATCTATTCTGGGCTATGGGATTCAATTGGTTCGTGGAAAGATTCCTTTGTGGTGATATAACAATAACTAAAGGTGAAAAATTATACCTTGTTAGAAGACAAAAAGAATTTGAAGAACTATATGCCAATCTGCCAATTCAAGAACTATCCAATAAAGGAGTTGTTTGTGAAGCAGAAAAATTTATTGCTGATATTGCTGATTCATTGAGAAATGATGGTTATGAATGGTGTATCATTTATCGTAATGGTAATCTATCTGTTAGAACAGCAAATGAAAGTAAGATAAATCTAGTTAATGTATGTGCTAGATTGGGTAAAGGCGGTGGTCATATGCATGCTGCTGGTATTCCTCAACAAAAAGAAAATCTAGCTGAATTGATTAAAAGAATTGAAACAGAAGTTGACAATGAAATCAAAGAAATAAATAGTAAAGGTGTTGCTGATGATTTCATGAAGAAACTTGAAAATGCTTAACATAAATAGTGAAAATGCAAGTACAATTCATAACAAACCAATTTGATTCTGAAATGAGACCAATGGACTTAAATGAGTCCACTTACAAAAAAATACTTGATATTGTTAAGAAACCAATAATAATACAGAACAAAGCCCAAATTCCTCAATGGAAATTTTGCACAGTAAACTGTAATAAAAGATGTAATGATAGTATGGATTTAACCAATGTGTTAATCCTTGATTTTGATGATTCAACATATACTTATAAGGAATTTGAACACCAATTCCAAGAATATCAGTATATTCTACATACAAGTTATTCTTATGATGGTAAAAATAGTAAGTTTAGAGTTCTATTGTTTCTTGATAAAGAATATGAAATCAAAAGATTGTTCTGTAAGATAAATGATAGTTATGACAATAGAGCAAAAGAAACTAACATTAAAAGTCCATATCATTTATTGTTGACATATTTCCAGCATGTTGACCCAGCAAGTTTTGTTAAATCACAATTTTTTAAAGTTCCTGCCATAGCAGATGCAAATGCACCATATTACTACAATATCCATAAGGGTGAATTATTCTCACCAGGTAAAGCCATTGTTGGTTATGGTCTTGCATATGACCAGTGTCTTAGCATTGAAAAAGAAATGCAGAGAAACAACTATCATAAAGCGATGGTATTGAAAACACAGTTTAAAGGTGATTTATCAAAAGCAGTTGAATATGTAAAACGAAAAATGGAAGAAGCACCAGTTGGCATGCGACATAACTGTATATTTGGTTTGGCAGCATTCTTCAGCAAGATTGGTGGTGATTACTATACATTTTCACAGATTAAGCCATCATGGGCAGATAAAAAATACGAAACTCAGATTAAGCGTCTCCAAAAAGAATGGACTAAGATCGCTTTGAAGTGATTTTTGTAAAAATTTTTTAACATAATTTAGTGTTGACATATTGTTGACTCATTTGTATATTTACGAAAAATTTTAAACAATAAAGGACAATAACTATGAATATAAAACTAAAAAATGGAATGGAAGTTGAAATTTCACCTGCTGAATTGGCAGAACTGAATAAAAACAACATTTCTCTTGAATCTCTGTTTGGAAATTCTACACCAAAAATGGTAGAATCCAAAAAACCTGTTGAAAAAATCGTAGAAATTCCAAGAGACAAGTTTAACTCTGAAGTAGTTAGACAGCATTACAATGTGAAGTCTATTCCATCTGATATTTACAATCGTGAATATTATTCCTTCAAGCAACACAAGAAATATACTTGGGAAATTGAAAAACCTGAAAGAAAACCATTGGTTTCTGTTCAGTACAAGGGTTTTAAACAGGAAATGGTTGAAAAACATCTTGGTCATAAGGTCCCAGTAACATCGGAAGAATACAAGAAGGAATTTAGCCATTTTAGACAGAAGGGTTATTATTCTTGGGAATCTCCTTGTTTCAAGCGTAAGAAATGTGTTGAATTTGAACTCCCTTCATTTCATGGCTTTGACAAGAAACTTGTAGATAAGCATTTTGGAAAGACACTTGATTCCAATTCGTCTGAATATAAGAAGGAACATAATTTCTTCTATCGTCATGGTAGATATTCGTGGGAACCTTCTCCTGAAGAACAAATGGCTAAGGTTGAATCCAAACCTGCTACAAATATGCCATTTAAGCAAAACATGAACTTGACTTTTATTGGTTTTGATAAGAAGGTATTCCTAAAGCATAAGGGGCTTCCTGCAAATACGGTAATTGACAATGATGAAGAATTGAAGAAGGAATATTGTACTGAACAGGGTTTCTATAATAAGCATGGTTATTATTCTTGGTTTAAGGGTATTGACCTTGATTATTACACCTGGCGTAGAATGAATAAGGAATATCACAAACAGTTCCAATCCACCCAAGAAACAAATCCTAATGTATTTAAGTATTACAACAATGCTATGATGATGTGCAACATTGTCAATGGAAAGATTAATGGTAATACTGTGCAGAGAAAGGTTCTCAATGCCAAATACATGAATGCTTGGTTTAAGGCAAATGAACCGTTGCTTACTAATCCAAAAGCAAAACTGTATGAACATTTTGTGTATGATAATGCTGAAAAGATTTTCAAACCCACAAAATAAGTTTAAACAGACATAGAAAAGAAAAAGAGCCTCCTTGTTGGGGTTCTTTTTCTATATATTCAAATATGGTTAATAATGATGTAATGTACGGTAGGTCTAATTGGGTCTTCTACCCAAAAGAAACATTACCAAAACATAATGTGTATCTGTATGAAGTTTTAAATTTCTTGAACAACTGTAAATCCTTACAGCGGTATAATTTTTGGTTATAGACTTGATAAAAATACATTCAATGATAAAATTATTGGAATACAAGTATTCGTAAACACTAATACTGTAAATAATACAGATAGATGTAGAAGATCTATCAAATTATTAAAAGAACTTAAAAAACCAATTCAATTAAATAAAACTACAACTGTTGATGCCAGCGATAAAGAATGGAAAATAAATACAGGAAAGTATAGTGAATCTAGAATGTATTTGAGAATAAAGAATACAAAGTCTGAACAACTATTTAAATTCCTATTGACACCATATACTGACTTAAATTTTTCTAATAAGATTACAACTCAAGTTAAAAATTCAAATGTAATACTGAATAAAGCTTGTCCATCTCATATTCTTACAAAGAAGAATTTAGCAATATTTCCAGATGAACTTTATAAAGCACTTAAATATATAAACATACCAATAGATGAACTAAAGGTATGGAAATACCTATTTAACATTAAGCCAGATAAAGGTGCTGATTTTATACCAGAAATAGTATATAAAAACCATTTTGAAGAAGTAAAAGATTATCTAACGAAATCCAATATATCAGTAGTAGCATCTGAAATACTTATACCTTATATATTGTTGTGTGGATATACAAAGATAAATGGTGTGGATATACTTGAAAAAATCGGACTGAAGAAAATAACTAAAATTAAATGGTCTATAAAATCTAATGCTACCATAGACTACATCATTTCTGATGGCAAGACTGATAGATTTATATCTGCTAAATCCAATTCATCAAACTATTCTACAATAATTACTGCTTTAAAAGAAAATAATTTAAAATACAATCGTAAATCTGAACTATGGTCAAAGATAGTAAAGAATGTTAAAGAATGTAAGCGTATGAACTACAATAATTCATTCACCTGTTGGGCCATTGGTTCAGCATGTATGAACTTACCTTATACTTTAAAGGAACTATATGGCATATATGAATCTGTAAAATCACATCATCCAATTAGCAAGAAAGTTTACAACACAATTATCAAGAAAGGAACGATGCATTTATCAGAAAAGGACTTTCACTACTATCCATATTCCTTGACAAATATATTTGAGAAGATTGCTGTAAATACAATGAACGATGATATAGTATGCTTGAAAGAAATCCATAAAATTTTATTTGCTCAACAAGACTATATTCAGATAGAAATGCACACAAATACAAAGAACCTATTTACAGTTATAATAAAGACAAAAGACGATAATAAAGACATACCAATTAAATTGATAAATATCTGTGGTAATAAATCAACAACCAATATGCTTGACTTGGATGGAAAGAAAAATCTACTTGTATCTGGTGGTGGTAGAGGTCAATTCATTGGATTTAAATTATTGTAAAGTATATTGTAAACATTTTTAAACTTATTTAAGTTAATGATAAACAATTTTATTATATTTTATTTTAGAGGAATATATGGATAAAATTTATGTAACAAATGGCTGTTCAAATCATTGTAAGAAAGATAGAGCTGACAATGATTTCTATGCCACAAACCCTAAAGATGTGGAATTATTATTTTCTGAATGCAAGATACCATTTAGCCAAAATATCTTAGAGCCTTGTGCAGGAAACGGGCATATTGCACAAGTGTTCAAAAATAAAGGCTATAATGTAAAAGCATGCGATTTAGTTCAACGTGATTATCCACTCGACCAGTGCTGGGATTTCCTTACCCAGCAGGAACCTTTTGATGGAGATATAGTAACTAATCCACCTTATGAATTAGCGACAGAATTCATTAAGAAATCACTAGAGCTGATACCATCTGGTCATAAAGTGGTAATGTTTTTAAAATTGACATTTTTGGAAAGCAAAAAACGTAGAGCCTTATTTGATACGAAACAATTAAAGACGGTATATGTCTATACAAATAGGACAAACTGTGCAAAGAATGGTGATGAAAAATTATTTGGTGCGGGCGCGGTCGCATATGCTTGGTTTGAATTTGAAAAAGATTATAATAATGACCCTATAATAAAATGGATAAATTAGTATGACAAATGTAAAAGAAAAGTTACAAGAATTGGGCTTTGAAGAGACAATAATTCTAGAAAATCCAAGTTATGACACTGCAATAACTGGTATAAGTTCTAATGGTAATTTAATCTATGACTATGAGTTAATGGTTAATTACTTAATTGAACACGATAATATGTCTTATGAAGATGCTGTAGAATTTATAGACTATAACACTATTAGAGCAATTGATTATATGGGTGAATTTAAACCTATTGTTATGATGAATATAGAGGATTAAATGATAGAACCAACATTACATATAGAATTATGGAAAGCTTTTAATGACATTGTATTTAATGAACCTGACCATAGATATACAGATTCAAAAGGAACTCAATATCAATCTGCAACTGGTTGGATTAGACAATTTGAACCTGAAAAAGACTGGGAACCTATCAAAATAAAGAAAGCCAAAAAAGAAGGAATAACTGTAGAAGAACTAACTAAACAATGGGATTATAAGAGTAGTTATGCTACTCATCTTCGGAAC
>Ga0310691_10002225_pt1 | contig 26458 bp, 21 predicted proteins | sample 176DNAGHGlowgp2_FD_203887 | JGI IMG/M metagenome (GOLD analysis project Ga0310691, IMG submission 203887) | Sheep rumen microbial communities from Palmerston North, Manawatu-Wanganui, New Zealand - 1766 DNA GHGlow gp2 (v2) (version 2) | ecosystem: Host-associated > Mammals > Digestive system >... | reverse complement strand
CGTCCGCTGCGGGCCACGGTGCGTCTGAGAACCAGACGCTCCCCTTCGTCGGGCAGGTCCGAATCCTTCAGGATTTTCCGGATGGCGGGGGTGATGCCGAACTCGGCTTCCACGATGCAGCTGTCGCTACCTTCTCCCACCATGGAGGCATCGGCCTTGGCTCCCAGAACCAGGGACAGGGCCCCCAGAAGGATGGATTTGCCCGCTCCGGTCTCTCCGGTAATAATATTGAGACCCTCCGGAAAAGTGGTTTCCAGAGAGTCTATGAGGATGTAGTGAGAGACCGAGAGGCTGTACAGCATCTTATTTTCCGCTCTCGATGTCTATGGGATTCTCGTCGGAGGCCCTGCGGTAGTACAGCTCTCCGTTCTCGAATTCGGCGATGGCGATGAGGTCCGGTTTGGGCTGACGCTCGTAGTACTTGGAGATTTCAATCTGCTCCTTGTTCTCGAATACTTCTTCCATGGTGTCGCGGTCTCCGCGGAACTCGTCCAGTTTCTTCATCAGTTCCTTCTTCTCTTCAACGGCAATCTGGTTGGCACGCTTGTAAAGAATCACCACGGATTCATAAATGTTTCCGGTGGGGGCGGCCAGGTTCTTGATGTCGCGCGTCACCGTGTTCACAGGTATTTTTTTCTTGTTTTCCATTATGGTAAATTACGTTGTTCTATATTAAAATACCGCTGCCGCAGGAGGGAAGTTTCAATTATTTTTCTTCCGTCTCTCCGCCGCGTCCCAGGAACTTCTGAACCTGACGGTACAGGCGGTCCAGTTCTTTCCGGTGGGCCGATTCGGGATACTCTCCCACGAAGTTCAGGTAGTCGTCCACAAAGTTCAGGTAGCGGTCTTTCTGTTTTTGGACTACGCTCAGGCGGGCATAGTGGTAGGAAGACATGGCCGTGTAATACAGGATTTCTTCCCGGTAACCGTTCTCCGAATTGCTTTTGAGCACGTTTTGGAGCTTGAGCCGGGCGGCGGGGTAGTCTTCCATGGCGTAGTAAAGCTTACCGGCTTCGAAGTCTTTGCGGTCCAGGCGGTCCTGAAGGTCCGTGAGCATGGCCTGGCAGGCCGGGATGTGGATGTCGTCCGGACGCTCGCGCATGAATTCATAGATATAGGCCATGCAGGCGCGGGTGGGCTGCTGGTCCAGTTCCCAGCGGTAGGTGGCCCTGTACAGGCAGTCCAGCCGGTAGAACTGGGCATCGGCCGCAAAGGGACTCCGGGGGAAGTTCTCTATGAAGCGGGCGAAGTTGGATTCGGCCGTATAATAATCCTTGTGCCTGTAATTGGAAAGGCCCCAGTAGTACTGGACGGTGTCATCCCTCTCGGTGCCGCTGGTGAGCACGGACATGGATTCGAAGAGCTGCGCGGCTTTGGCATACTTCTTCTGGGAGAAAAGTTCCATGGCGGCGTCATACTTGGCATCCACATCTCCGGAAGCCAGCAACACCTCGTACTGAGACTTGCAGGAAATGGCGGCTGCCAGGCCCAGAAGCATCAAAAACGTCAATTTCAGTTTACTCATCTTTCTCTAATTACCTTGTTCCAAAAGGAATTTTTCCGCGTCGCGGGCGGCCATGCAACCCGATGCGGCGGCCGTAATGGCCTGGCGGTAGTGCGGGTCCTGCACGTCTCCGGCCGCATATACGCCCGGTACGCCGGTTTCCGAACTGCCGGGCTTGGTAACGATGTACCCGGCCGCATCCCTTTCTAGATAAGGAGCGAAGAGCTCCGAGGCGGGAGTATGGCCGATGGCCAGGAAAAATCCATCGATGGCTATATCAAAAACGGTGCCGTCCTTTCTCAGGAGACGGGCGCCCGTGACACCCATCTCGTCTCCCAGCACCTCCTGCGTGTTGCAGTTCCATAGCACCTCGATGTTGGGGGTGGAGAACACCTTCTCCTGCATAATCTTGGAGGCGCGGAATACATCCCTGCGCACAATCATGTACACTTTCTTGGCCAGGGACGCCAGGTACAGGGCATCTTCGCAGGCGGTATCTCCTCCGCCCACCACGGCCACGGTGCGCTTGCGGTAGAAGAAGCCGTCGCAGGTGGCACAGGCGCTCACGCCGGCCCCCTTGAACTTCTCCTCCGAAGGGAGTCCCAGATAGCGGGCCTGGGCTCCGGTGGCGATGATGAGGGTCTGGGATTCTATTTCCGTTTCTCCGTCAATCACCACTTTGAAAGGCCGATGGGAAAGGTCTGCCGCCGTGGCGGTGCCGCTGCGGACATCGGCTCCGAAACTTTTAGCCTGTTCCCGCATCTTGTCCATGAGGGTGTTGGCGTCCACTCCGCCCGGGAAGCCGGGGAAGTTTTCCACGATGGTGGTGGTGGTGAGTTGTCCGCCGGGCTGGATTCCCTCATACACGACGGGGGACAGGTTGGCGCGTGCCGCATAGATGGCGGCGGTGAATCCGGCAGGGCCTCCGCCCAGAATCAGGCATTTTACTTTTTCCATGGGGATTAATGTATAAGTGTCGTTGTATAATCAGCTTGGTAGATGATGCGGCGTACGGCTACGTTGTGCCGGTTCTGGTTTTCGTCTGCATCAAAGAGGAAGTCCGTGTGCAGGCCGCGGCTTCTCTCCTGGCCCAGTTTTTGGGTCCAGTTGTTTCCGTATCGGGCCACGCGCAGGATGAAATAACGGGCCGTATCGTAGCCCTGGAAGGCGAACTGGGAGGGCTCCGTACGGAAGAGCGCACGGTAGGCGCCCACGAAGCGGTCTACCTGCGGGCTGCCATATTCCACGTGATAGGACGTGCTGATATGGGCGGAGAGGTCGTGAAGGGCCGATCCGTCAATGGAATCGAAGTTCCGGGTCTTGGAGGGCGCATACATGACCACAGGGTAGCCCTTTCCCAGCATGATGCCCAGGTTGCGGACCACATCTCCCACGAAAGGCTCGCTTTCGGAGGCCACAATCACGCGGTTCACTCCGCCGCGGACCATCGTACGGGCCAGGGAGTCGGGGACCTGGCGGCCTTCGCTTATTCCATAGTTGAGTATCTGGTAATCCAGTCCGCGGTGGGCCAGGGCGCTGCGGATGCTCACGGAAGCCATGACGGAGCCGGCGTTCTTCTCCGTTACGAAGAGAATCTTGTCTGCCTGGCCCATGTCTTCCAGAACCCACTGTCCCAGGTCTTCATACTGGTTGTCCGCACCGGCGGGCGCCTGGATGAAGTTGCGGTATACCATGCCCAGGGCACCGGCTTTCTGGTCCAGCGGGGAAATCACCGGAACGCGGCCGTCCAAGCGCATCAGCACGGCTTCCAGGTCACGATTGGCAATGGGGCCCAGCACAAAGTCCGAGCGGCAGAGAGCCTCGGTGTCCGGCATGCCGGCATACAGGTCATATACGTGGGAGTGAATTTTGATTCCTTCGCTTTCCAGGTCTTTGAGGGCCATCAAGACGCCGGAGTAGAAGTCCATGTTGATTTCGCTGGAACCGTCGGCCGCCTTCAGGGGCAGCAGCAGGGAGAAGTCCACCTCGTCCCTTGTGCGTCCGGTCAGCAGCAGGCTGTCGGCGTTCTCCTCCGTCCGGACCTCCCCAGCGGGTTCCTGCAGGGCAAGGGTGTCGGCCGGGGCGGGGACAAGGGGCGCCGCCTCCTCCGCCACCGCCTTGGGCTCAATGGCCTGGGCGGGTGCCGGGGCTGCTCCCTTCACGGGAATCTTGAGCACCTGGCGGGTGGCGAGCTTGCGGCTGGTGAGACCGTTGAAATCCAGAATCTCCTGGGCCGATATGCCATAGCGGCGGGCGATATCGTCAATGTCTTCGTACCAGCGGACGGTGTGCTCCTTGTATTCCTGCGTCTGCGGGGCCGCTTTCGCCGGGGCTTCCTTCTGCACGGCGGGTGCCGGCCGCTCAGGCTCCCGGACTTTTGCCGCCTCGGGCTTTTGGGGCTCTACCGGAACAAGCAGGATGCTGCTTTTCTGCAGGCCCGTTTCCTTGAGGTTGGGGTTGGCCTGGTACAGTTCCTCCTCCGTCACGCCGTAGGCTTTGGCAATGCCGAAGAGCGTCTGGCGCTCCAGCACCAGATGGGCATAATACACTTTACCGTTGAGCTTCACCTTCTCCGTTGAGATGGCAACAGGGGTGGGGGTATAGTCCTGGGCCGGGGCTGCGGCGGAGCCAAGCAGCAGCAGGGTGGCGGCAAGGGCGATGTGAATTTTCATAGTACTTGTTTATAACGTGTTGGCAAAGTCTGTAAGTGCCTTGGCAAAAGCATCCCAGCCCAGCCTTTTCTTTTCCTCCAGGATGGCCTTCCGGCACTTCTCCCGGAGCTGGGGGTCTTCAAAATAACGGAGGATTTCTTTCCGTACGGCCGAGGCCGATACTTCCGCTGACACAATTCCCGTGCCACGCTCTCCGATGGTGCTCCTGAGGCCTCCCACGTCGGTGACCACCATGGGCACCTCGAAGTGGCAGGCGACGGAGCTGATACCGCTCTGGGTGGCGCTGCGGTAGGGAAGGACCACCAGGTCGGCCGCAGAGAAATAGCGCTTTACCTCCGAATCCCGGATATAGTCCGGGAATACTTTCACGCGGTCTTTTCCCGGAAGGGAATCCAGGATGGCCTGATACTTTTCAAAGGAGCCGTAGGGCTCTCCGGCCACCACCAGCTGGTATTCTTCCGGCAAGTCCCGGAAGGCTTCCAGCAGGATGTCCAGCCCCTTGTATTCCCGGATAAGGCCGAAGAACAGAAGGGTCTTTTTCCCCGGATCCAGGCCCAGGGCCTCGATGGCCTCTTTCCGGGGCAGCTTCTCCCCGAAGTGGGCGTACAGCGGATGGGGCCTGAGGATGTAGCGGGCATCCGGCCGAAGGGCCAGGAGGTCTTTTTCCACGGCATCGGCCATGACGATGAAACCGGAACAGCCCTTCACGAACCAGCGGTTCAGCGGGCGGTCGAACCAGTGGGGCTCGTGCGGAATCACATTGTCCAGCACCACCACGCTCTTGCAGCCGCAGTGACGGGCCACATAGCCCAGGGAGGGGGCAAACCAGCTCATCCAGTAGCGCATCACCAGCACGTCCGCCTTCCATTCCCGGATGGTGCGGGCGGTCAAAATCCAGGAAAAGGGATTCACCGTGTCCAGGATGGCCCGGGCCTCCACCGGCCGGGCCTCGTCTTCCGGGGTGACATACTGCGTCTTGCCGGGGAAGAGGAGGGAAGGGTACTGCCGGGAGAAATTGAGGGCCAGGGTATCATGACATTTTCCCAGTTCCTCCAGCAGGCTGGAGTTGAACTGGGAAATGCCTCCCCGAAGGGGATAAAAACTGGACAGGATGGCTATCCTCACCTTCTACTTCTTAGTGGTTTCCTTGGTCTTGATATAAGCGGCGTTAAGACCTGCCAGGAGGTCGTCGGTGATATCCAGGCGGGGGTCTCCGCAAACTACGGGGGTGGAGAGGATGCCGCCGGCGGTGGCCAGGATCATGGCATACTGGTGCTCCTCGTTATACTGGGTCACGAATTCGGCAATTGCGTTGGCAATCTGGTTCATCATCACCTGCTGCTCTTCGGCCATCTCCTGCTGCTTGCGCACGGCATACTCCTGGTACTCCTGCTGCTGCTGCTGGAGTTTCTGGTACTGGGCCTGGGCCACGGAGGTGGTAAGGAGGCCTTTGTCCACCTTGTTCTGGAAGTCGGAGGCGTCTTTCTCAAGTTTCTTGCCGCGACGGTCAATCTCGGCCTGGATGCCGCCGGTCTTGGTCTCGAACACGGAGTTGAGGTCGTTGGCCATGTCGTAGCCCTGCATCACTTTGTCCATGTTGAAGTAAACGATGCTGCCGGCCACGGCGGTGCTGTCCTGTGCGGGAGCGGCCTCGGCGGCGCCATTGTTGTTCTGCTTGCAGGATGCGGCGAGAACCACGGCAGCGGCGACGCCAAAAAGAAGAAGTGTCTTTTTCATTATTGTTACTGTTTTTACAAATATTCTTGAAGAGCGCAAAGTTAACTATTTTTTGCGGATTTCCGAAAGATAGGCCTGAATTGTTTTCTCCAGACCCAGGTACAGGGCGTCGGAGATGAGGGCGTGGCCGATGGAAACCTCGTCCGTCCAGGGAATGGTGTGGATGAAATACGCCAGGTTTTCCAGGGAAAGGTCGTGCCCGGCGTTCAGGCCCAGGCCGCATTCCCTGGCTCGGAGGGCGGTTTGCAGATAGGGGCCGATGGCTTCGCCAGGGTTCCGGGGATAGTCCTCCGCATAGGCGGCGGTATAAAGCTCCACCCTGTCGGCCCCGCAGGCGGCGGCCCCTTCGGCCATGCGCGGGTTGGGGTCTATGAAGATGGAGGTACGGATGCCCTTGGAGTGGAAGGTTTGGCAAAGTTCCGTGAGCAGGTCCCGGTTCTCCAGGGTGTTCCAGCCGGCGTTGGAGGTGATGGCATTATGCCCGTCCGGCACCAGCGTAACCTGGTCCGGCACCACTTCCAGCACCAGATCCACGAAGCTTTGCACCGTGGGGTTGCCCTCGATGTTGAATTCAGTTGTGAGGAGCGGACGGATTTCGCGGACGTCGGCATAGCGGATATGGCGCTCGTCCGGGCGGGGATGCACGGTGATGCCCTCGGCCCCGAAGCCCTCGATATCCAGGGCGGCCTTGGTGACATCCGGCACGTTTCCACCCCGGGCGTTCCGCAGGGTGGCCACCTTATTTATATTGACGCTGAGTCGGGTCATCTTTCATTTTGCGCTTATATTCCACAAAAATAAGGAAAATTCTCAGAAATGTGTTAATTTTGGCGTTTGATTTTTACAGACTGTCATGAAAATAGGGTATTTCATTCTCAGAGATGAGCTCAGGGCCGATGCCCGTATGCTCTCGCTCCTGAAGGACCTGGAGCAGGCCACCTTTGAGGTATACGAGATTCGTACGAAAAACGACGTGAGGCCGGAAACGGACCTGGTCCTTTCCATGGGCGGGGACGGTACCTTCCTCTCTGCCGCCCATGTGGTGGCCGATATCGGCCTTCCCATCCTGGGGGTGAACTTCGGCCGCATCGGCTTCCTTTGCGAGAACCGGCCCGAGGATGTGCGCCGGGCGCTCGTGGAAGGGGATTTCCGCATCGAGTACCGTACGGTGCTCAATGCCACCCTCAAGGGACCGGAGGCGCGCAAGACCATCGGCATGCTGCCCTATTCCGTGAACGAAGTGGCGCTGCACCGCTCCGGATCGGCCGTGTTGGGCATCCACGTGAGCATTGACGGGGAGCCGCTGCCCACCTATTGGGCCGACGGCCTTATCGTGGCCACCTCTTCCGGTTCCACGGCCTATTCCCTGAGCGTGGGCGGGCCCATCTGCATGCCGGACACCAAGGTGCTGGTGGTGGCGCCCATCGCCCCGCACAACCTGAACGTGCGGCCCATCGTGCTGCCGGAGACGGCCAAGGTGGACATTTCCTTCGAGTCCCGCGACGGCCGGGCCACCATGTCCACGGACAACCGGGTGGTGGAAATCCAGCCGGATTGGAGCATCCATGTAGAGATGGCACAGTTTTCGCTTAAACGTATCCGGCTCTCCCAGTCCGGCTTCGTGAAGGCCCTTACCTCGCGTCTGTTCTGGGGAGAAGATATGAGAAACAATGGATAACAAAACCTTACCCAAACACGTCTCCATCATCATGGACGGGAATGGCCGATGGGCCAAGGCCCGCGGTCTGGACCGTACCTACGGTCATGCGGAAGGGGTGGAGAGCGTCCGCGCCTGCATAGAATTCGCCGTCGAGAAGGGCATTGAATACTTGTCGGTCTATGCCTTCTCCGAGGAAAACTGGAACCGTCCCGCCTATGAGGTGAACGCCCTCATGGAACTGATGATGAAAGCCATGATAAAGGAGACGGAGACTTTCCTTAAGAATCACGTCCGTTTTCTGGTGCTGGGAAACCGCGCCCGTCTGTCAGAGTCCATCAACCGGACCATCGACGACCTGGAGCGGAGTACTTCCCAAGACTACGGCACCACCCTCATCCTTTTTGTGAGCTACAGTGGCAAGTGGGATATCCTGCAGGCCATGAAAAAGGCGGCTGCAGAGCTCTCCCGGGAAGATTTCCAGAAGATGGAACTCTCCGATTTCGATCGTTACCTGGTAACGGCCGGCATCCCGGACCCGGATCTTCTGATTCGCACATCCGGAGAAATCCGCATCTCCAATTATCTGCTCTGGCAGACGGCCTATACGGAATTCTATTTTACGGACGTTCTGTGGCCGGACTTCCGCAAGGAGGAGTTTGCCAAGGCCCTGGAAGCCTATGCGCAGCGGGACCGCCGCTATGGAAAAGTGAAATAAAATGCTTACCTTTGCAAGATAACGTTTCTTAGGAATGACTGTAAAAAAGATACTTTGCTTTGCGGCTCTCATGCTGGCGGCCCTGGGGCTCCGTGCCCAGAGCGGCGCGGGAGGCGTGGAAGTAGATTATAACCGCCCCAAGTCATATGTGGTGGGCGGCGTCGGCATCGAGGGGAACCAGTATTTCAACGAGCACCAGATTCTGCAGCAGGTGGGCTTGCAGAAGGGACAGACCATCACCGTCCCCGGCGAGGATGTTACCGGCATAGTGAAGCGCCTGGTGGCCCAGCGTTATTTCGAAGACGTGGCCGTGGTGGTGGATTCCCTGAATGCATCGGCCGATACGGCCTGGTTCAAGGTGGTGGTGCGGGAACGTCCCCGCGTATCCCGCTGGACGTATTCCGGCGTCAAGTCCGGTGAGAGAAAGGACCTTCAGGAGCGTCTGAACCTGCGTCCCGGCCGGGAATACTCGGAGTATGTGAAGAATACTTCCATAGATATCATCAAGCGTTACTATAAGGAGAAGGGTTACTTGAAGGTGGAGGTGAGTGTGGATGCCGTGCGGGACACCATGATCCGCAGCGCCATGAGGGTGAATTTCAATGTGAACAAGGGCCCCAAGATCCGTATCAAGGACATCAATTTCATCGGCAACAAGCATGTCTCCGAACGGAAACTGGCCAAGAACATGAAGGAGACCCACGCCAACAAATGGTACAATCTCTTCAAGTCCAAGAAATTCAAGGAGAAAGAGTACGAGAACGACCGCAAGACGGTGCTGGACGCCTTCAACGAGGCCGGTTACCGGGACGCCCGTCTGGTCAGGGATTCGGTGTACTTTACCAAGGACGGGAAACACCTGGCCATCGACATGGTCTTTGACGAGGGTGAGAAATACTACTTCCGCAACATTACCTGGACGGGTAACTCCGTCTATCCCACGGAAGCGCTCAACAACATCCTGCAAATCAAAAAGGGTGACGTCTACGATATGGTTACCCTGAACAAGCGCCTCAAGGGCGGCGGAAAAGAGAATGAGTACGACGTGTCCAAACTGTACCGTGACAACGGCTTCCTCTTTTTCCAGGTAACCCCCGTGGAGGTGAATATCCAGAAAGACTCTGTAGACCTGGAGGTGAGAATCGCCGAAGGCAAGCCCGCCACCATCAATGACGTAATCATCAACGGCAACGACCTCACCAACGAGCGGGTGGTCCGCCGCCAGGTGATGACGCGTCCGGGCTATCTGTTCAGCCAGTCGGACTTTGAGCGTTCCATCCGTGAAATCGCTTCCATGGGCCAGTTCGACCCTGAAGCCATCATGAAGGACGGCGGATATTCCATCCTGCCCAACCAGCTCAACAATACGGTAGACATCGTCTATAATGTAAAGGAGAAGCCCTCTTCCCAGCTGGAACTCTCCGGCGGTTGGGGCGGCAACACCTTCGTGCTCACGGCCGGCGTAAGTTTCAACAACTTTTCTACGCGCCGGATGCTGGAAAAAGGGGCCTGGCGGCCTGTTCCGCTGGGAGACGCCCAGAACCTCGCGTTCCGTTTCCAGACCAACGGCCGATACTACACCAACCTGAGCGCAAGTTTCACGGAGCCCTGGCTCTTCGGCAAGAAACCTACGTCCCTGAGCATCTCCGGCTACTATTCCAAGATGACGGACTCCTACCTGGCCATCGGCATCCTCTCCACGGACAAGATGTTCGAGGTGTTCGGTTTCAACGCCGGGCTGGGTACGCGGCTCAAGTGGCCCGACAACTACTTCGTTTTGTCCGGATCGGTCAACTGGCAAACCTATAAGCTCACCAACTGGACCAACAGCTATTTTGCCTTCAACGACGGCGTTTCCCACAACCTGAGTTTCAATGTAAATCTGTCCCGAAATTCCTCCGACCAGCAGATTTACCCCCGTACGGGTTCGGAGTTTTCGCTGTCCCTGCAGTTCACGCCTCCGTACTCTCTGCTCCGGCGTTACACCTATAACGATAATGGTGAAAAGGTAAAGGTAAACAGCTGGAAAGACGTGAATTACGACGACTGGACGGCCGCCCAGCGTTACAAATGGATAGAATATCACAAGTGGAAGTTCAACGGAACGGTGTACACCAAACTGGTGGGAGACCTGGTGCTCATGACCCGGGCACAGTTCGGCTTCCTGGGCTACTATAACAGAAACTGGGGTTATTCTCCCTTCGAGAACTTCCAGGTGGGTGGTGACGGTATGTCCGGTTACATGACGTATGGTGCGGAAATCGTTTCCCTCCGCGGTTATACGGACTATTCCCTTACGCCCCGGAAGGTGACGCCCTATAGCCAGAACGGTATCAGCTATGCCGGTAACCTGTATGACAAGTTTACGGTAGAGCTTCGTTACCCGGTCATCCTGCAGCCGCAGAGCACCATCTATGCCCTCCTGTTCCTGGAAGGCGGTAACTGCTGGAGCGACATCCGCGAATTCAATCCCTTCCACATCAAGCGCAGCGCCGGTGTGGGCGTGAGGGTGTTCCTCCCGATGATTGGCCTGCTGGGTGTAGACTGGGGCTACGGATTTGACGATGTTCAGAACGGAAGGAGCCAGTTCCACTTTGTCCTGGGTCAGCAATTCTAATCAGGTACGGTATTTGTTAGCATAATTCTTTGGTGAATGAAGTTTATTTTTGAAAATTAAATTATTGAAAATATGAAAAAACTTTTTGTCGTCGCCCTTGCGGCACTTGCTACCCTCACTGCCTCTGCCCAGCAGTTCGGCCGTGTGAATTTCAATGAGATTGTGATGCTGGCTCCCGAAATGGATGCAGCCCGCGAGGCCATTGCCGCCTCCCAGAAAGAGGCCGAGGAAACCTATTCCTCCATGCTGGAAGAGTACCAGGGCAAGATGACCCAGTACCAGCAGAAGCAGGCCACCTGGACGGCCGCCATCAAGGAAAGCAAGGAGCGTGAGCTCATGGAAATCCAGAACCGTATCCAGGAATTCCAGCAGTCCATCACCCAGGAACTCCAGCAGCAGCAGGCCCAGCTCACCGCTCCCATCCAGGAGAAGGCCAACAAGGTGGTTTCCGAGATTGCCAAGGCCAAGGGCCTTACCGCCCTGTTCGACGCCACCCAGGCCATCTACTTCGACGAGACCAAGGTGATTGACATCACCCCCGAGGCCCGCAAAGCTATGAACATCCCCGACAGCCGCACCCTCGAAAGCCTCCAGGCCGAACTTCAGGCCCAGGCCCAGGCGCAGCCCCAGCAGCAGTAATTCGTTTTGAATAAAGGAAGATTCTTTACAGAAAAAAATTGGGAATTCGCTTTTAATTCTTTACATTTGTAATGGAATTGAAGCGAATTCCTTTTTATTTATAACCATAAACACTAAAACATCGTTTTTGTAATGAAAACAACTGACATCATGGCACGCCTCCAGGCCAAGTATCCGCTGGAGAAAGAGTATCTGCAGGCGGTTCAGGAAGTTCTGGAATCCATCGAGGATGTGTACAACCAGCATCCCGAATTTGAGAAGGCCAAGATTGTGGAGCGTCTGGTAGAGCCGGACCGCATCTTCACCTTCCGCGTAACCTGGATAGACGACAAAGGCGAGGTCCAGACCAACACCGGCTATCGCATCCAGTTCAACAGTGCCATCGGTCCCTATAAGGGTGGTCTCCGCTTCCACAAGGCGGTAACCCCTTCCATGCTCAAGTTCCTGGGCTTCGAGCAAACCTTCAAAAATGCCCTCACCACTCTGCCGATGGGCGGAGCCAAGGGCGGCAGTGACTTTGACCCCGTGGGCAAGTCCAACGACGAAATCATGCGTTTCTGCCAGGCTTTCATGCTGGAGCTGTGGAACTGCATCGGCCCGGACCAGGATATCCCTGCCGGAGATGTGGGTGTGGGCGGTCGTGAGATTGGCTACCTCTATGGCATGTACAAGAAGCTGGCCCGCCAGTACAACACCGGTGTCCTTACCGGAAAGGGCGGCACCTGGGGCGGCTCCATCCTTCGTCCGGAGGCCACCGGCTTCGGTGCCCTGTACTTCACCCAGCACCTGCTGCAGAAGGCCGGAAAGGACATCAAGGGCAAGAAAGTGGCCCTGTCCGGCTTCGGCAACGTGGCCTGGGGCGCTGCAACGAAGGCCCGCGAGCTGGGCGCCAAGGTGGTGGCCATCAGCGGCCCCGACGGCGTCTGCGAAATTCCCGACGGCATTACCCCGGAAATGATTGACTACATGCTGGTCATGCGTGCCTCCAACCGCAACAAGGTACAGGATATGGCCGACAAATTCCCCGGAGCGGTCAAGTTCACCGCCGGCAAGAAGAGCTGGTGTGTCCCCGTGGATATCGCCCTCCCTTGCGCCTTCCAGAACGAGCTGTCCGAGGAAGATGCCAAGGAGCTGAAGGCCAATGGCTGCTGGTGCTGCTGCGAGGTGTCCAACATGGGCTGCCAGCCCGGTGCCATCCATTTCTTCCAGCATAACGGCATCCTCTTCGCTCCCGGAAAGGCCGTGAACGCGGGCGGCGTGGCCACTTCCGGCCTGGAAATGACCCAGAATGCAGAGCACATCTCCTGGGATGCCAAGGAAGTGGACGAAAAGCTCCATTTCATCATGAAGTCCATCCACGAGCAGTGCGTAAAGTATGGCACCCAGCCGGACGGCAGCGTAGACTACGTGAAGGGCGCCAATATCGCCGGTTTCATGAAGGTGGCCACCGCCATGCTGGAGCAGGGAATCATCTAAAAGCAAAGACTTTGTATCCGGGTGCCTCATTTGGGTGAGGCACCTTTTTTATGTATAAAAAAGATGGTTATCTGCCAATTTATGCTTAAATTTGCAGACTAAACCGATTCAATTTGAACGTAATGAAAAATTTACAGATGGCAGGAGTTCTCCTGCTTGCCGCAGCGGCCCTCTGGTCTTGCCGGGAAGGCCGCAGCAAGGCGGAACGCCTGCTTGAGAACTATGCTCAGGTGACCATTCCCGCTCCGGACCTTTCGGGAATCACCGACAACGGTAAGGAGGTTCTGAATCTGTATCGTTTCGCCGCCGACGAGGCCGACGCCATTTACTGGAAGCAGGTCTTCGGGGACAAGGCTTTCTTCAGTGCCCTCCCTGCGGCGGAGCGTGAGTTCGCCTATGTCAACTACGGTCCCTGGAACCGCATTGACAGGCAGCCGTTTATCGACGGTTTCGGCCCCAAGCCCGCAGGCGCCTGTTTTTATCCGGAAGACATGACGGACGAGGAATTCGAGGCCCTGGACAATCCGGACAAAGAAAGCCCTTATACGCTTATCCAGCGCAATGCCCAAGGGGGACTGGACGTGGTGTGGTATCACGACGCCTATGCCCCCCAGGTCAAGAAAATTGCCGATTATCTGCGTGCTGCCGCCGACATCACCATCAAGGAGAGCGTCCGTGCATACCTGCTCAAGAAGGCCGATGCCCTCCTGACGGACAAGTACTATGAGAGCGACTACGCCTGGCTTCAGATGGACGACAGCAAGATGGACCTGGTGATCGGCCCCAACGAGACCATCGATGACGAGCGTTATGGAATAAAGGCCTCCTACGGTGCCTACGTGCTGCTGAAGAACCTGAACCGCACTGCCAGCCTGAACAAGATTACCCGCCGTCTGCCCGAGCTGCAGGCCTCCCTGCCCGGCAATCCCGAGTACCTCACTTTCGTTCCCGGCGTGGCTTCCAACATTTTCTCCTGCGACGTAATTTACTACGGCGGTTATACCAACGCCGGCTATAAGGTGATAGCCATCAATTTCCCTTACGACGCCAAGGCCCAGGAAGATTTCGGCACCCGCACCATCCTCTTTGACAACATCATCCGCGAGAAGTTCAACCGCACCGTGTTCCCGGCGGGCAATGTGCTGCTGGAAGGAGCCGACCGCGCTCACCTGGACGCCAACGCCTTCTACTGGAATATCGTCTTCCGCGAGGTGGCCAAGGGCCTGGGCGTGAAGGAAACCGTGAACGGAAAGGGCACCGTGGCCGAGGCCCTGGGCAATGAGGCCCTTACCATGGAAAAGGCCAAGTCCAACATCCTGGGCGCCTTCCTGTGCATGCAGGAGGTGGAAGCCCACCGTGTGGATGCCCTCATCATGAAAAATGACGTGATTGCTACCTTCGTGGCCAATGTCATCCGTTCTTCCCGTTTCGGGGACGGTGACGCCACGGGACGCGCCAACCTCCTCATCTACAACTACCTTTTGGAGAAGGGCGCCATTTCCCGCCAGGCTTCCGGCAAATATGTGATTGACTATGCCGCCACTGAGCAGGCTGTCTCTTCCCTGGGAGAGGATCTCCTCCGGATTCAGGCCACCGGTGACCGCACCGCCGCCGAAGAAATGGTGGCCCGCTACGCTGTTGTGAGTTCCACCCTCAAGGCTGATATCGTGAATCTGGAACTGGAAAAGATTCCCGTCGATATCCGAGTAAAATACGAATAATCAAAAGTAACTATAATGGCTAAGAAATTCAACCTTAAGTATTGGGTGTTCCTGCCGCTGGTGATTCTCATCACCGTCTTCCTCTGGGCCGTGCCCGTTTCCTTCTATGGCATCGAAGCCCTGACCGTGGTGCAGCAGCGGGTGATAGCCCTCTTCGTGTTCGCCGCCCTCATGTGGATTTTTGAGTTTATCCCCAACTGGTCCACCTCCCTGCTGGTCATTGTGATTGCCCTCCTGACCATCTCCAACAAGGGTATCGGCTTTTTCTGTGATCCGCAGTATGGCACGCTGGTGCCCTATGCCCGCATCATGAGCTCCATGGCCGACCCTGTGGTGATGCTCTTCCTGGGCGGCTTCGTACTGGCCATCATGGCCGAGAAGTACGGTCTGGACGTAACCCTGGCCCGGGCCCTGCTGAAACTCTTCGGCACCAAGCCGGAGATTGTGCTGCTGGGCTTCCTCATCATGATTTCCGTCTTCTCCATGTTCATGTCCAACACCGCCACCGCCGCCATGATGCTGGCCCTCCTCACCCCGGTGCTCTCCAAGCTTCCGGCCGATGACAAGGGTAAAATCGGCCTGGCGCTGTCCATTCCCGTGGCCGCCAACCTGGGCGGTATCGGCACGCCTATCGGCACGCCGCCCAACGCCACCGCCAAGGGCGCCCTGGAACAGGCCGGTATCGACGTGAGTTTCGGCGAGTGGTGCCTTCACATGATTCCCTACGTGATTGTCATGATTCTGATTGCCTGGGTGCTGCTGCGCTTCCTCTTCCCCTTCAAGACCAAGAAACTGGTTTTGGAGATACCGGAAAGCCTGGTGAAGAAGGATTGGAAACTGTATGTGGTGTGGATTACCTTCGTGGGCACCATTCTGCTGTGGGCCACGGAGCAGATTACCCATATCAACTCCAATATCGTCGCCCTTATTCCGCTGGGCGTGTTCACCGCTACGGGCCTGTTCGGCAAGGAGGAAATCAAGGAGATTAACTGGAATGTGCTGTGGCTGGTGGCCGGAGGCTTTGCCCTGGGTTACTGCCTGCAGGATACCGGTCTAGCCAAGGTCTTGATTCAGGCCATTCCTTTCGGCAGCATGTCCGTGGTGCTGGTGCTGGTTATCGCCGGCCTGGTGTGCTACCTGCTCAGTAACTTCATCTCCAACTCCGCCACGGCGGCCCTGCTTATCCCCATCCTCATCGTGGTGGCCAACGGCATGGCCGACCCTGCCGCCGCCAACAACGCCGATTTCCTGGCCATGGGCGGCACATCGGCCATGATTATCTTCATTGCCGTTTGCGCCTCCATCGCCATGCTCTTCCCCATCTCCACGCCTCCGAATGCCATCGCATCCGCCACCGGCATGGTAGAGACCAAGGACATGACCAAGGTGGGCCTCATCATCGGCATCGTCGGCTTTGTGCTGGGCTATTTCTGGCTTACCAAAATTTATCCGTTTGCATAACATGAAAAAAACAATACTGATTGCTTTGGCAGCGCTGCTCACCGGCGGCGCTGCCTTTGCGCAGGAAGAAAAACCTGCGCACTTCAAACTCTACGGCTTTATCCGTAACTATATGGTGGCCGACAGCCGCGCCGTGAACGCCGGCACCGAAGACCTTTATTTCTACATGCCCAAGGACGTGAACATGACAGACGGGTTCGACGCCAACGACGGCTTCAACTGGCGCTTCGTGTCCCTTACCACCCGCCTGGGCCTGGACGTGTCCGGCTACAAGTGGGGCAGCATGGGCGTTTCCGGCAAAGTGGAGGCCGATTTTTACTACCTCAGCGGCTCCACGCCCACCCTGCGTCTGCGTCAGGCCTTCATGAAACTGAATTGGGACAACAGCCCGGTGAGCCTCACCATCGGCCAGGCCTGGCATCCCATGGCGGCCGACATGCCCCATATGAACAACCTGGAAACCGGCGCTCCCTTCAATCCCTTCAACCGCAGTCCGCAGCTGACGGCCGACATTGCCCTGGGGTCCGGCATCACCCTTACGGCCAGCATGCTGTACCTGAACCACTACCTGCCCACCGGTCCCGCCGGCAAGAGCAAGGATTACTATAAATACGGTCTTCCGGAATTCTATCTGGGTGTGAGCTACCGCAGCGCCAAGTTCCTGGGCCGCGTAGGTGTGGATATGGTAAATATCCGTCCCTACCGCACCATTACGGACTGGCGCGTGCAGGACGGCGGCGGTAAGACCATTCAGGTGAAGAGCCTCCTTACCACCTTCTCGCCGTTCCTCTTTGCCCAGTACACCAACGGCCTGTTCCAACTCCGCGCCAAAACCATCCTGGCCCAGGCCGGCGAGCACATGAACCTGCTGAGCGGCTATGGCGTCCATTCTTTTAACGACGACGGCACCATCACCTACACCCCCATGCAGGACTGGGCCTCCTTCGTCAGTTTCTCCTACGGCAAGAAGTTCCAGGTGATGGCCATGCTGGGCTACATGAAGCAGCTGGGCACCACCAAGGACCTGGCCGACAACCGGCTGTGGCTGAATACATCGGCCGATACCAAAATCCAGCAGGCCTTCCGTGCCACGCCCACCGTGGCCTGGAATCTGGGAAAATTCACGGTGTCCCTGGAGTATAACCTCACCGCCGCCGAGTTCGGAACCGGCGACTTCGACAGCCGCGGCCTGCAGCGGCTTCCCGCTCCCGGCGCTCCCGCGGCGGCTCCCCACTGGGTGCTGAACCACCGCTTCATCTGCATGACCAAGTTCAACTTCTGATTTTTGATTGACCGGGCGTTGTGGATCTTTCGCACTATGGAAAATACAGTAAGCAAGCAAAATCACCTGTGCTGGTTCCCTGCTCGAGTACATTTTGGACAGGAAATCAAGTTGAAAGAAGTTTTGACCAGAATGGGGGTGGAATCCTTTATTCCAACGGAACCCAGGAAAAATTACAGGGGAAAGGTGAAGGAACATCCTTTGATTCCGGCGCTGGTGTTCATCCGCGCCACCAAAAATCAAGCTGCCCAGCTCAGGACAGTCAATCAACTTCCCCTTAACTACTTGTTCGATGCTGCCGAACATCGGATGATGGTGGTGCCGGACAAGCAGATGGAAGATTTCCAGCGGGTTCTGGACATGTCTGTTCAGGAGGGGGGTCTGGTGGAAACTGTCGTTGAGCCGGGAGCAAAGGTGCGTGTTACCAAAGGACCGCTCCAGGGTGTGGAAGGATTCGTGATACAGGTAACGGGCAAGTGCTATGTGGTGGTGTCCCTGTTGGGTTCGGTGTTTACGAAAGCACAAGTTCCCCGGGCCTACCTTGAGATGAGATAAGTAATTGATGCCGTTTTTCAAAAATAATGAGGAAGGGATAAGAAATTCTTATAAAAAATTTGTTTTTAAAAAAATTAATATTAGTTTTGTTGGAGTTTTCGGTTTGTAGTGTTCTTTTAGAGACATTTTAGAACCTTTTCTGCCCACAATTTCTATGTGAAGGCAGCGCAGTATGCGTATTCCTTCCTTCATTAAAACAACCGCAAAAGCGGTCCTTTTTATCGTAGCCTGCCTCCTGGCGGGAAGCGAAGCCCGGGCCCAGGAATTCATGACGGACACCCTGCGTCTGCAGGTCTATTTCCGGCAGGACATCTCCCGGGTGGAGCCTGAGTATCGTGATAATGGCAGGCGGCTGCACGATTTTAAGCAGGAGCTCGAGCGCTGGCTCGAAGACCCTGAGGCGGTCGTGCGTACAATCATCGTGCGCACGTCGGCCTCGCCGGAAGGTCCGGTCAATCACAACAAAGACCTTTCGGTATGGCGCGCCCAAAGCATCGACCGCTGGCTGACGGACTCCTTGCGCCTTGACCCGGGGCTTTTCCGTTACAACCCCGTCGGCGAAGATTGGGAGGGGCTGGAGAGAAGAGTCCGTGCGCTGGACGTCCCTTGGCGGGACGCGGCCCTGGACATCATCGTCAATACCCCGGAGTGTGTCAGAGAGGGCGGCAAAATTGTAGATTCCCGCAAGAGCCGCCTGATGAATCTGGAGCAGGGTGAAGTATGGAACTGGCTGGATGAACATGTATTCCCGGACCTTCGTGCCGGCGGTGGCAACGTTTCCTGCATCATTTATCACAGGGTGGACCCGTCCAAGCCGGATACCGTTTTCGTACAGGCGCCTCCTGCGGATACCGTATTTGTCCCGGCGCCCGTCGTAGTGCCTGCAGAACAGGCGCCCAAGACCAAGACCGTCAGCTACGAAGGCAGAAGGATGATTTTCGCCCTTCGTACCAACTTTCTGGCTATCCCTCTTACCAATATAGGTATAGAAGTTCCTATCGGACAACATTGGTCCGTGGGCACGGACTGGTATTCCCCGTGGATTTGGCGCGGGGATGTCAATTTTCCGGCCCTTACCCACAAGAAGGATGTGGATACGCGCGGCTGGGCCTTCCAGTTCCAAGCGGCCGACGTGGAAGTCCGTTACTGGTTCAAGAACACGAAAAAGCAGCCCGAACAGCGCCTGCTGGGCCATTCCATCGGCCTCTATGCCGCTGCCGGACATTATGACTTCGAGCGCAACTGGACCGGCGGCCATCAGGGAGAATTCTGGAACGTGGGCATCGATTATCTGTACGCCATCCCCGTTTTCAAGGGCCGCATGCACATGGAGTTCGAACTGGGCCTGGGCTTCATCAGCTCCATGAATACCCCTTACGAATGCCTTGTAAAAGGAGACTACCTTTACCGCATCCCCGGCGGACGCAAGCGGGTGAACTGGTTCGGACCCACACGGGCACAGGTGTCCCTGGTACTTCCCATTTACGTAAAAACAAAACGTGCGACGCGTTAAATACATACTGACTGTCCTTTTTGCCGTTTTGGTGCTCGCAGGCTGTCACCGTATCAAACTCCACGATCCGGACGGTGGGCTGTTCATAGACTTCGCCATTGACTTCGACCTTAAAGTGGACCTCGCCGGCGACATGGACCTGGAGGCCAGCCAGGAGCTCAAGGACAAGGCCTTGGGCAAGGAACCCGACATGGTGCATGTGCTGTTCTATAACATCGAGTCCCACGAGTTGGTGTATGAAGACTATCTTCCTCCGACGGGCGGGTTCGTGCACATCGATCCGGGCTATTACGATGTCATCGCCTACGGCATGGGCACGATGGTGACGCATGTGAGCGAGAACCTTCGCAACCGCGGCCTGGGCAAGGCCTATACGTCGGTAAAGGAGCAAGCCCCGTCCACCAAGGCCGAGACCCCCTCCGGCGCCACCATCCAGGAGCCTGAGCAGATTTACGTAGGCAGCGTGGAGCAGATGGAAGTGCCGGTGCATGACCGGGAGGAGACCATCATCCACCTGCACATGAATCTGGAGCCGCTGGTGGAGTCCTGGACCTTCATCGCCTACAACATCTCCGGCTTGCAGTACGTGAAGTCCCTGACGGTGACGATGAACGCCCAGGCGCCGGACCGTTACCTCTGGGACGGACATCGAACTGTACGGCCCGTGAACATCGACTTCCCGGCCCTGGTGAATCCCGAAACCTACTCCATCAAGACGGTGTTTAACACCTTCGGGAAACTCCCCGAGTTCACCGGCAACGCCATCCTGGATGTTACCGTGAGCACCGAGGGCGGCCGCTTCCGCTGGCAGTACGACGTCACCGACCAGTGGGACAACCCCGATAATACCGGGCACCTCATCATCGTCACCGAGCACATTGACATTCCGGATCCGGGCACACAAGAAGACACAGGATTCGGCCCCGGCGTCAAGCCTTGGGAAGGCGAAGTGATTGAAATTCCTATCGGTTGATTCAAATCCCCATTATTCCTTCTGTGCTCCTTGTCAGTCATTCTTAGCGAAGCGAAGAATCGGAAGAGCCAGAATTTATATATAGAAGACCATTTTTTGAAACCTTTTAAAGCGTTTTAACAATGAAAAAAACAATTTTATTCCTTGCTGCAGCGCTTGCACTTGCGGCATGCACCAAGACCGCTGAGATTCCCGAGGGAACTTCGGACGGCAAAGCGCTCAAGTTCCGCCTGGCGGTTAACACCCCCACTAAAAGTGGAGAAGCTTTCGCGGGAAACAATGCTTCCGATCTTTCGGGGAAAATTATGGTTTTTGCTTCCACCCATAAGGCCGACGGCTCCGTTTTCCAGAAGAGTATTTATAGCAACAGCGATGGCCGTTGCTATCCTGGTTATTTTTATCACGAAAACGGTAGCGGTAGCGGTAGCGGTGTATGGAGTCTTCAAGATGGAAGCGGTAATAAATTCCAATTTCTTCTGGACGGCACCCATCTGAATCTGGTGGCCATTGCTGGCACGGAAGGAATCGCCTATTCCCCAACTTTTTATAACAGTACGTATAGTGAATATCAGTCGACATGGGGTGATAATGCCAGCACTTTATACGTCCAGAGTAACTGGACAGCGAGGGGTTATCAGGATTTCAAATCAGTAGATGAGTATGTCGCATTCCCCAATGTCGATACCAGGAATGTACAGAACGATTTGATGTATGCCATCGAAAGTGACATCGTGAACGGAAAGACCACAACCGTCACGCTCAAGCACGCCCAGGCGTTGATTAACGTAAACATCAAAATCGACGGTGAAGTTCCAAGTGGTATTACTCATGCTTTCCTTGCCTTTGTCGGTGGCAATGTTGACCTTCAGTCTAAAATGAATATAAGCAGCACTGATTCGTATTCTACGATGAAGGATTATTTGCTGAATCATAGTGATGGAGATCTGATGTCAAATCTTCAACATATTGCTTCTCATGCAGGTGATTTTACTGATAGTGATATGGATGCTTTGTTCCCGCTGAAGACCATTGGTTCGTTCATTATTGACAATAGAAAGAACACGCCTGTTGTCAAATGGCAGTTCCCCAAAATGAAAAAGGTTCTTGAAAGCAATAGCGCTCTTTATATAAACGCAATACTGAGTAATCAACAAACTGATATTGCATTCAATGCCACAGCATCCGTGGCTCGTACAAGCGGATCGGATAATTTCTATACTCGTTTCGATGGTACTAATGCCGATAAGTATGTTCAAGTTTTAGGTCAGTTGATTCCCGAACAGAAAACTGTCAATCCTTGGCTGTTCTTCGAAATGAATGGTAAGTACTATGCTTTGGAGGCCAATCTCCCGAAGGGTACGTGGCAGGCTGGCCATATTTATACCTACAACCTGATTGTCAACTTTGCCGGTCCCACGTTCAACGTTGAAGTCGAGAAATACACTTCTCCGTTCGCGACCGATGCTTCAGCTTCTATTTAGAACCATCCTGATTCTATTTGATTACAACCCGGTCGTGTGCTTTTGCCCGGCCGGGTTTTTATTTTGAACGATTATATGTCTTTTGTCCATCTTCTGTTTCAGCTGTTCATAGAACCAATCGTCGTATTGTTCGAGTATGTGTATAGTTTTTCTCTCAAACTTGTGGGTGACAGTGCGCTGGCTCTGATTCCGCTCAGCCTGCTCGTCAACTTGCTCTGCCTGCCGCTGTACCGGCGGGCGGATGCCCTGCGCCGCCGGACGAGGGCTCGTGAAAAGGAGATGGAGCCGGTGTTGCTGCATATCAAGGCGCACTTCAAGGGTGACGAGCGCTTCATGTTGACACAGGCCTACTACAGGATTTGCGGCTATAAACCGATACACGCCCTGCGCAATTCCTTGTCGCTGCTCCTGCAGATTCCCTTCTTTATGGCGGCATATATCGTTCTTTCTTCCAACCCGGCGCTGATGGGCAAGTCCTTTGGTATCATAGCAGACCTGAGCCAACCCGATGCACTGCTCATTGTGGAGGGCCTCACGGCGAATGCTTTCACCATCAACCTGTTGCCCATCCTGATGACGCTCGTCAACATTGTATCCATCGTTGTCTATGGATGGAAAGAATCGGGCCGTTCCGAGAAAGTCCAGATGGTGGGTCTTGCGCTTATTTTCCTGGTGCTGCTGTATAATTCTGCGTCGGGGCTCGTGCTGTATTGGATCCTGAACCAGTTGTTCTCTCTGGGCAAGAATATTTACGACGCTATTGCAGCGCGTCGGAGGCCGCAGTCTTGCGCCGCCGTCACGGCGCCTTCAGGAAATGACAAACCTGACCGTCAGGTTTTTCTCCTGGGCGGCCTGTTCCTCGCTGTCCTGTGCGGTGCTCTTATTCCCTCCGGCGTCATCTGTTCAGCCGTGTCGGAGTTTGTGGAAATGGCCGAATACATCCCGCCCCTGCAGTACGTAGGGGATGCCTTCCTGACATCGCTGGGTGCTTTTGTCATTTGGGCGGGAGTAATCTATTACCTTGCCGCACGGAAGGGGCGGCATGTCCTTGCGGCGATCATGTGGTGTGTGGCCGGTATAGCCGCTGTCAACTATATGTTCTTTGGCACCAAGCTGGGCACCTTGCTCCCCTCGCTGCGTTTTGTAACGGCTCCCTCTTTCTCGGCCGGGACTATATGGGCCAACCTGGCCGTCATCATCGGGGTGGCCGCACTGTTTCTTTTCCTTTGGTTTAAGGCCGACAAGGCCATAAGGCCGCTGCAGTCCGTTCTCCTGTTGACGGTGGCCGCCATGTCAACGGTCAACTGCATTGGCATCGGCAGGGAACAACCCCGTCTCAAACAATTCTCGCAGGAACATCTTGCGGCCCCGAAATGTACGATTCCCCTGAGCCGCAACGGCAAAAATGTAGTGGTCCTGATGCTGGACAAGGCCATCAGTCTCTTTGTCCCATATATGTTCCAGGAAAAGCCGGAACTAAAGCAGCAGTTTTCCGGTTTCACCTACTACCCGAATGCACTCTCCTTCGGAGCTGCCACCAACACCGGGTCCCCGGCATTGTTCGGCGGATATGAATACACCCCCATCGCCATGAACCGGCGGAAAGACGAGTCCCTCAAGGACAAACACAACGAAGCCCTGCACGTGATGCCTCGCCTTTTCCGGGACCAGGGATACACCGTTACCGTGTGTGATCCGCCCTATGCCGGATACAAAAGACCGCCGGATTTGTCCATCTTCAAGGACATTCCCGGTGTAAGGACGTTCAATACCACCATCAGTGACCGGAATATCAATCTGTCCTTGCAGGCAGTCTGGAAAAAAAATTTCTTCTGCTACAGCTTGATGAAGATTTCCCCGCTGGCTTTGCAGGAAATGCTGTATCAGAACAGCCGCTATTCGGACAGTCCGGAGGTCAAACGAATCAGCGCACACGTGTGGTCAAGCATCTCCACCGCCGAGGGATACAGGCACACCACCATTGATAACTATACAGTGCTCTGCGACCTGCCGGTGATGACGGATGTGCGGGAAGACGGAAATACCTTCCTGATGATGACCAACAATCTCACGCACGAGCCCATGCTGCTGCAGGAACCGGAATATGTTCCGGCGGAGAAGGTGGACAACACCGTGTATGACCAGACGCACAAGGAGCGCTTCACGGTGGACGGCAGGGTGCTCCCCATCAGCGACCCGGAGACGATGGCTTACTACCAGACCGACATGGCTGCCATGCTCAAACTGGGTGAGTGGTTCGACTATCTGCGCGAGCAGGGTGTTTATGACAACACCCGTATCATCCTTGTTTCGGATCACGGTAAGGTGATGAATCTTTATCAGGACATGAAGCTGGATTTCCAGATTGGCGGGGACATGTTCATGTTCAACCCCTTCTTGATGGTGAAGGATTTCGGTGCCTCCGGGTTCGAGACCGACAACCGTTTCATGACAAACGCCGATACGCCTTCGCTGGCTTTCGATTCGCTGATTGAGGACCCGGTCAATCCATACACGGGCGATCATATCAATTCTGACGGGAAGAATGCCGACATCTTGTATGTCGCCGGCGTGATGCCGGGAGAATGGAATATCAACAAGAACCACGGCAATACGTTCAAGGCCATGCAATGGCTCTCCGTAAAAAAAGAAGATATTTTTGATGTGAGGAACTGGCGCTATGTCGGAGCCTATTGATGTGAGGACTATTAATTATGAGAATGTTGTTATATATTGACCCGGGCACGGGCAGCATGCTGTTCTCGCTGGCCGTAGGCGTTCTTTCCGCCGCCTGGTTCGGTGTGCGTGCGTTGCTGATGAAAGCAAAATACCGTACGGGAGGGAAGTTTGACGCGAATAAGAAAGACATGGTCATCTACGGAGAAGACAAGCGCTACTGGACCACCTTCAAGGGCGTTTTGGATGAATTCGAGAAGCGTCAGGTGAAGGTGACCTATCTCGCGGGTTCTGTGGATGACCCGTTGCTGAAACAGGGCTATCAATATGTGGAAACCGAGGTAATCGGCTTGGGAAACAAGGCCTACGCCCGGCTGAATTTCCTGAATGCCCGCGTTGTCCTGGCCACGACGCCGGGGCTTGACGTGTATCAGTGGAAGCGGAGCAAGGACGTGGATTTTTATGTCCATCTGACCCACTCGCTCGGTGGAGGAACGGCATACCGGATGTTCGGCACGCAGTTCTATGATGCGGTTCTCCTATGTTCGGATATTTTCACGCCTCTGCATCGGGAATTGGAAAGCAAACGGAAGTCGGAGACGAAGGAAATTATTGTCGTGGGCCAGACCTATATGGATTACCTGTGGGAAAGGAAGGCGTCGGCCTCCCATGCACCTCATGCTGGCGTGCATGTCCTTCTGGCGCCGTCCTGGGGGCCGAACAGTCTTTTGAACCGTTTCGGGGACCGGCTTATAGATGCGCTGATAGCCACCGGTTTCGACATTACTGTGCGGCCGCATCCGCAGTCGTACATTGCCGAGAAAGAACTGATAGACAGATTGCAGGCAAAATATCCTGAAGCGGAGCATTTCCACTGGAACCGAGACGCGGACAACTTCGGCGTGCTCGGCCGTTCGGATATCATGATTTCCGACTTTTCGGGCGTCATTTATGACTATGCATTTATTTTTGAGCGTCCGGTCATCTATGCGGGTGGCGAGCCGGATTTGTCGGTACAGGATGAGTGGTGGCTGGACGAGCCCTATTGGGGGACCCGGGTGCTCCCCTGTATCGGTAGGGAACTGAGAGAAGAAGATTTCCCGGCCTTTTCCGCCATCATTTCTGAAATGATTCATGACGGTAGTTATGGCGACTCTATCCGGAAAGAGCGCGAAAAATACTGGCAGAACAGAGGACAGGCTGCACAGGCGGTAGCGGATTACCTGATTGGAAAATGTGAAGAAATCAAATCCCCTCTGAATAACGCTCTATCAAAAAACATCTCCTATCAATCAATGACTTATCATTTCTGACACGGAGTTTTTGAGCAGAAAATTCGCACAAAGCGACTTTTTGAACACTTTCACCAGTTTTTTTTGAACAATCAGTAAAATCCTTCAAACCCCTGCCGGTTGTGCAAAATCAAACAGAACTAAGTGCGAATAACACAGAAGAATACGCCTAAGTTTCCTCCTATTTTTCGCAGAAAACACCAGGCAAAACCTAACGTTTCACAGACTTTTTGACAAGACACCAAGATTTAGAACGCCATTGAACAGAGTTGATGCGACGGACCTCCGTCTCTCCCTTCCCGGGCAAAGACCTCACGGGTCGTGGGAAAAGTATGTGTTTAGGCGTAGATATTCTGTAGCCTAAAGAGGAAGTATTTAACATCTGTAACCCCTCTGAGTTGTGCTCTGAAGGCCTTGATTTTTGCATTGAAGGATTCCGCGGAGGCGTTGGTTGCTCGATGGTCGAAGAAGTTGAGTATTTCCT
>Ga0310691_10002224_pt1 | contig 26459 bp, 20 predicted proteins | sample 176DNAGHGlowgp2_FD_203887 | JGI IMG/M metagenome (GOLD analysis project Ga0310691, IMG submission 203887) | Sheep rumen microbial communities from Palmerston North, Manawatu-Wanganui, New Zealand - 1766 DNA GHGlow gp2 (v2) (version 2) | ecosystem: Host-associated > Mammals > Digestive system >... | reverse complement strand
CCAATCTCCACCAAAACCATTGTTACATCCGCTCATATAAGCGGGAGCTACGGGCATATACATGCCATTGTTTTCTGATCCTATCATTTTAGAATCCTCCTTATAAAATATTTTTTTATGTTTAATACCCATTTTGAATTATTTTATAAGAATTCTTAGGCCGGCTTTAATAATTCTTAATAGGTATTGAAACCAATTACTTCAAATAATTTCCTTTCGTCTAGTCATGACTTAACGGGAAACTATTGCCTAGAATTATTATTGCCTTGTGGATACATCGACCTATATTGCTGATAGGCTCTATTATATTGGTCTTGTGTTACCTTACCATTCTGCATTAAATATTGTAAGATCTGATTTGGATCATTCATATTAATATTTGAAGGTAAGTTAATTCCTCTAGCTTTCATTACTTGAAATAACATATTAATTGGATTACTCATTAATTCTTACCTCCTTTTCTATTATTATTAAAGTGAGGTTTTTGATTAATAAGTTCCTTTAATTCTTCAATACCAGATTTAAGTGAATCCAATTCTAACTTAGTAGAACTCTGGTACTTTTCAAGTTCTTCTTTGAGAGGATTTTGTTCAACAGTTTGAGTATTTGACTCAGATTGCTCAACGAAGTCTTCTCTTTTATATGTTACAAATATTGGTTTTTCATTTGGACCAAATCCAAGTGATTTAGTATAAAAATACATTCCATTTTGATCTTCAAATACTAAATGATTACCTGGAGCTGTAGGCCAATTCTTAGCTTCATTAATATCTCTAACAAAGTTATAACTATAAGGTCTCGAATAAATTTGGTCAAATTGTTCTTGCCTCTGTTGTGCTTGTAAGTTTTGATATTGAGGCATGTAATAATTTGGTTGATTATAATACGGATTCTGTACCATTATCATCATCTCCTTTCAGTACAACTTTCTCAAGTACATCGATCTTTCCATGTAAATATGCAACTTCTTTTTCTAACATGGCTAATCTTGTATTATCACTTTGAGTAGTAAATAATCCGGTCATTAAAGAAAGCCACATATCCATATTATTACTTTTTTGTTCTTCTTTCATTAAAATTTCTCCTTTCTAAAGTAGTACAACACGCTCATATTGCCGCTATCATAAGTATCAATGTAATTACCATCTACTACTGCGACAACATGACTTCCATCACCAACTAAGTAAATCCCATATTTATGATCTCTAACAAAGTCTTTTAAAGTATAACAAAGTGGACAAGTGTCTTTTACTAAATATCTTATCCAATTCCTATCAACTAAATAAGACCACCATATAGAATTGTAGTTTGGATAGTTTTTCTCGGTAAATCCTTCTATCATTAAATCAAGATAGACATCATCCCAAGTTCTTCCTGTAGCTGTAGCAATTGCTCTAATTACACAATCGTCTACTAAGTTTTTGTGTGGGTTTTCATTAATTTGTATGAAACATAGGCATTCAACTCCTTTCATATATAAAAGAGGGCCTACCTATTTTTTAGTAAGCCCTCAAATAATTAGCTCCAATCTTTACCATTAATAAATATCTTTTTATAACCAGAACCATGAAATACAAAACTTTGTCTTCCATTAGCATAAGAACTTCTTCTATATTTGTAAGTATGCCCTTCTTTAGTTTTAGAAAAGTTGAATGTAACAGATGTATTTGTTTTTACTAATGACTTATTTAATGCATCCGTATCAGAACAATATGCTGGTAAAGAAGATAATGTGTCATTTGATTCTATACCAAATGCGTAATAATTATCTGCATCAGTCATATATCTATCTCTTGCAGTATATAAATTTTCTGGCATAGTTATATTAAATGGTACAACCCAATATCTTGTATTACTATACGTTCCGCTTCTAGGTTCAAGTAAGAAACAATTAAATCCTAACTTATTAACAACTTGTTCTAATTCACTTATTGTCCATTTAACTGTTGTGGTACCAGAAGTTGAAGTTAATATATAGAATTGACTGTCATCTCTTGGTATAACAACTTCATTAATTACAGCAGTTATTTCTGTTACCGTAACTTTAACACTAAATGGTGCAATATCCATGGCATTTAAATAAAATTCTAAATTTGGATATCCTTGTTCAGTATTATAATCCCAATATTCTAATTCAAATTCAATACCAGTTTCATTAATAGTAACTGTTTCAGTCGGACTAGAATTTATCCATTGTAAATTAGTTATGTGTGTTTGGTCACTAAAATATCTAGCAATATATTTTGAATCAGTTACACTTGAACTTTTTGCATAAGATGCTGTTCTAAACTCTGGTCTTATTTTAAAACCAGAATCTGTTGGTGGAATTATAATTTTGGCATCGCATTTTATTCTTAATTTATTCTTTAATACAGTTCTACTATTATACTCTTGTGAACCAGTATAAACAATTGGTTTAAATACTCTAGTAGAATAAGATTCACTATTCGCTGTAAAAACGACATTATATCTTGAAGCTGATGAAAATTGATGACTATCTTCATCATCATCTACATATAATTCATAACCAGATGCCGTTAAATTACAATAAGCGGTCTTAATGTAATCAGCAGAAACATAAGGATCACCAAATAAACAATCATCTCTACAAATTCTACCATTCTTGAACAATTTGATTTCACCAAGAGTAGGCACAACTGGTGCAGGTCCAATACTAAATGGAAATGCCTCAGATTCATTAATATCAGTATATATAGCAAACCAATAATCAGAAAGATCATCAAGTCCGTCTATGTCAACAGAATCTTTAGTTACATCAATATTAACTAAAGTTCCGTCATTAACAGATTCAGGTCTTGTATCTTTCTTATAAGTGATTTTGGCGTATTTATATGTACCTTCGGGCATGTAATAATTTACTTTTACTTTAGCCATATTTTATCACCCTTTAAACAATTGTAAATGGAATTGCTTCTGATTCATTTATATCAGTAAATATAGTAAACCAATAATTTGATCCAATGTCAAGTCCAGGAATATCTATAGTTCTTGCATTTTTTGTTATATCGATTGATGAACCGTCTTCCCAACTATCAGGTCTTGTATCTTTCTTATAAGTAAGCTTTATATATTTATAGTCTGGTTCTTTTGGTATATTGCATGTTACTCTAACTGTTGCTGTTGCTGGAGTCAAAGGAGTCGTACAATATTCAAATGATTCAGAAAAATTAACTTGCTTAACTCCTTCACAACTTATCATTTGTGAAATATTTTCAAAAATATGATTACTTCTAGGAGTATTGTCTTCAGTATTTAATATATGAAGCACAGTAACTGTACTATAATGTATACAACCATAAGCATATATATTATGATCATGATAATTTATTTGAAAAGTTTCAGAAAGATGCCAATCATTTGAATAATAACTATATTTTTCAATATAAGTCTCTTGATCAAATAATAGTACACCATCAAGTGAATAATTACCATATATACATGAATTATATACTGTATAAGTAGTTCCGCCTATTGTTGCTTCAGTAGTTTTGCCACTAACACTTGATATTGGATTTATAGGACAAACGTATTTAAGGCGACGATTATTTCCGCTTGCGCTTATATATTCTATAACCATAATAAACACTCTCCTTATATTCCTAAATACTCAGTCCATTTCTTTTTCATTTTATCGATAAACATATCATAGTGTGAATAGTTAACTATGGGTATATTATTAACGATATTATCGATATCAATATAACTCATATTAAGTGGAATTTTATATCCATTTACCCCATTTTGAATTTCCTGACGAAAAGTTGAAATGTCAGTCACAATAACCGGAGTTCCAACAACAAGAGCTTCATGCACAGCATAACAATAACCTTCAGCATCAGATAACTGAACTAAGTAATCTGAATCTGCTATATAATCCATTAACCTATCATGGTCAATTGATGGCATAAAGAATATATCGTTTTGTGGAATTTTCTTTAATGTTTCAATTCCTGCTTTATCCAATTCTGTAAAGTTATACCAAATATATCTTACATTAGCTTTCTTTAATTCATTAACTAACTGAAACATTCTTTCAAGACCTTTATTTTTGTAAACTCGTGAACAACTAATGAGTTTTAAGACTCTTTGTCTTTTTCTTTCATCAGTTACAACAGATTTCAAATATTCACAAGGTCTATTAAATCGTTCAGTAAAACCTTTAGCTGCAGTCTCAGAAACAGCTATAAACTTACCACTAATATCAGGTAAGTCTCTTTTTACATCTGTATAATCACAGTGAACTATCTTATATTCTTTTTTACCGATAACATTTAATGGAAACTCAACAAAGTCAACCATATAAAGTAATATATCAGATTCGTATTCTTTATCTTCATTCCATGTTTCAATTTCAGTTAACTTAGATAAGCTTTCTTTTATGTCTTTTCTAAATATCTTTGATACTATTTTAATATCATAAACACTATTTAGCATTGTACAAAAGTTTCTTATCCAAGTGAATATACCATCTTTAAAAGTTAGATGATCTGCATAGATTATTAACGATTTGCCCATTTTATCGTCTCCTTTTATTGTTTCTATTAGTAGTTACATAAAGTTTATATAATTACCAATAAAAGCAATAAGGACTCAAAGCTTAAAAAGAAATTCTTCATAAACCTTGAGTCCTGAGAAAAACTTAAGTTAATTTCTCTATTAAGAAAGGAACAGATTCAGATTGTGTTTTGTCAGTAAATATTGTAAACCAATAGTTTGAGCCAACATCAAGACCAGTAATATCTATAGAAGATTCATCTTTTAATATTGTAACTGACTCACCATCTTCTTCATTATCAGGTCTTGTATCTTTCTTATAAACAATTTTAGCATATGTGTAATTTTGATCAGAAGGTAAAGCATAGTTTACTCTAACTGTTGCGCCAGTGTTAATATGCTCTGTAAGAATAGTATATAATTCTTTTCGAGCCCATGCTCGTGAACATTTTTCATATGCAACAACTAATGATGCTGTTGAACTACATAAATATATGGGAACTGCTTCTTTAGTATCATCGTTAATTGCAAATCTAAATGATATATAATTAACTGAACCACTATTTGGTCTCCATGATGAACTTCCATATCGTCCAGTATTAGATGAAGTTCCTAGTCTATAATGTGCTGTAGTACCACTAATAGAATTACTTATATATAAATTATAAGTTGTTGTTATAGTAACTTCATCACCAGTACACTTATAAATACCACTTCCACCAGTTGGTAAATACTCAGATCCAGTATCAGTGCCAATAGTAGAATTTCCAGTTCCAGTAATATGACTTAAAATATATTCCCAATTAACATGAGGACCACTAGAACTCATTGGCTCGCCAGTTAATTCATCAATATTATCTGCCCATTTCCATCCCATACCAAAATCACTCTCCTTTAACTAATTCTCTCAATTGAAAGAATCTCAGGAGCATCTACAGACTTACCAGTACTTACTCTTACAACTTTAGTAAATCTATAGTATTTAATTGGATGTTCAGCATCTTGTATAGCTGTATAATAAGGGAATATACCATAATAGTATACCTTATTGAGTTCTATAGTATCATCAATTAAAGCAGTAGTTTGATAAGCATTTCTAGTTGTACTGTCAGTTATAAGGACTCCATCCCAACGATGTAAAGGAGCAGAATTCTCTTTTCTTACAACAATAGTTCCTTCCCATGCACAAGGCTTGGGTTCCCATGTAGTAATATCGACAGGATCTGTCCACTTAAGTTCTACGTGAGGGTTTGTTGTGAGTTCTACTCTACGAGGATAATGGGTTAAACTATCATTAATCCATACACCAGGATATTGATATATATACTCTGCATCGTCTCCATGATGATAATCAGTACCATCAAATGAAGTGTTCCAAAAATGAATATAATCGCCATAATGCGGAACATATGTTTGTGGAGGTGTTAAAGCTGTAGTACCAGGTCCAACATATTGAGAATCAAAAATTGCTCCATAAGCATAATAAGGAGTGCTATCCAATTGAGTTTTAGTTACATAGTTTTCATTAACATATGGCTCGGTACGTGGTGATTCTTCATCATAATCTGGTGGGAACCAAGTACCAAGAGTTAAAGAGCTTACAGTGGAACCTTCTACTAAAGAACCATTGTTTATCTCAGCAACAGTTATACAACCACTGCTATCTTCCATATTTGCTTCATTAATATTATTAGTACCGCCATAATCAGAATCACCAGCATATACCCATTTTGAACCATCGAATACATAAAGTGGACATGCTACTGCTTCTGGATATTCAACACCATCACCATACTGATACCATCTTCTTACATAATCACCCGCAGAAACATTAATCTCAGTTATAGTTCCTTCAATGTCTACATGAATAGGATTTGTAGTATCATTATCATGTATTTCACTTTCACCAGGTTCAGTAGATGATAAATCATAAATAACTACATCATATACAGCACTTCCACTAGCACTAATGAAATTAGCCATAACAGTTGTAGGTTCATCAAGTAATCTAAAACCAATATTTCTTATAATCTCACAGAAATCATTTGTTGTAATGCCAGTAAGATTAGTTCCTCCACCACTACTAGATCCACTCTTGTAATACCCATAAGTTTGCATTGAGTATGCATTAGAATTATATCGAGTATTAGTCTTGTAATCACTAAAGCTACTTGATGTAGATGAACCTTTAGAAGTATAAGTATCCATCATCTTCTGAATACCGGATAACTTACGTTCCAATATATAGGTATCAAACTCGTCATGTTCTCCAGTAACACGGTCTTCAAACTCTATATGTATACGATCACCAACATCTCTTACAGGATCTGCAAAAGTTGTTAACTCATAAGGTCTATAGGTTCTGTATTTGATGTTTGCATAACAAGGGTGCATTAAAGCATGATCTGTTGATGCGCTACTACCAGAATCTCCTTCTATATAAGGTTTAGCACCATGTATACATCCTTCAGGATATTGGTAATCTTTATTACCTTTATCAAGAAGTTCAATAATTCCTTTATAAAATGGAAAGTTATCTCTATATGAGATTTTATCATCTCCAACTTTCTCAGGAACATCATCTTTACTTGTAGCTAAGTAATCAGTAAATGTATTATTAGCTATAGCAAAAGTTTTATATTGATAATCCGGATTAGCTTTTCTTTGTTCTTTTTGTTTCTTAGTAAGGTTCGCATATTTCATAAATGGATCCTTACTACTAAACCTATTATAAACTTCCAGAATCCATACAGTACCTACATCATATAAATCATGTTGAAAACCTTTAACAATATCTGTATTATCCATGCAGTTATTTGCAACGATTTTTGAATCATTTTTAGGTAAAGGTTTAAATGTTAATATACATTTTTCATAAGTACTATAGTATGTACTAGGATTTGTCTCAACAGGAGTTACATAGTCATCATCTTGTAATTTATCAGTTCTAATACAAGGATACCTACCTGCAAGCATACCAATATCTTCCAAGAATTTACCACATGATAATGTTTTACTTTCCATTATCTTTGAATCAGGATAAAATGGTAATTCAAGTATTTGCAAATATCCATACTGTTCAAACTGATTATCTCCAGTTGTAGTAGGAATATTATAATCTTTTGAATAATCGAATAGATCAGGATCAAGCATAATTGGCATACCATAACCTGTATAAGGACTCTCATCACTTAAATAATAATCCTTATCATTTGTTACAGTAGGTGCTTCCGGAGCAAAAGCAGCTAAATTCTTAAATAAATCTTTAAGTGCTTCTCCAATTGTCCAACAAGGTTTACGATCCCTAGTTCTAGCAACTTTAGGTTTACCAGTTTCAGGATCTATTACATAAGAGCCATCAGGATTATGTTCATATTCCTTAATCCAGTTTTTAGGATCATCATGTTTTCCTTCTTCTTTATTTGTTTCTGCTCCTTGTTTACCAGCTTTTTCCAAATCAGCTAAATAATCTTTATAGTCATCATCAAGTTTATTGATACCAGTAAATAAGTGATAATACCATAAACCGATATCCATATCTCTTAATGTTGCCATAAAGTCATATGCGGTTATCTCTCTTGAATATCCATCTGAAGAAATCTTATCCTCTTCTACTGTAAACATTCCGAGATAAATCATGGTGTCAGAATCACCATTAATGTAAGTATAAACCTTAATAACATAGTGAGCAAGAACTTCACCAAGAACTTGTCTGTGTGTTTCCTCATCTTCGATTATATATGTCTGAAGATTTGGTATATCCCACTCCCATCTATCTTTTTCAGGATTATACGTTTTCTTATTTCTTATAGTAAATTTGACCATTGCAGCTTCACATGAAGTGAATGTCAAATCATCGCCCGAATTTAAAGCATACCTGTATTCAAACTTTTCTTTATAAATATCTTCGTTTGTAATAACAAATGCTACAGGTTGCATTTCTGAAGGAGAAACTGGAACACCAGTTTTCTGATCGACTACAGGAATTTTACTTGTTACAATAGGCGGTTTTCCAGTAACTTTTTGTACATTTGTTGCGTGCGGAACTATCAGTATGTCTCTATGCACGCCTTTTTCAAATTGATCTCTGAAATTATCGTTATAGTTCCAGCGCATAACATATTCCTTTCTTATAATACATTTCCTTAAATAAAAATCGGAGTGGCTCAATTAAGAACCACCCCTACAAAATCTTTAAGCTTCTTGAATAGTTAGATTAACTGCCTGATACTTGTCATAATGACCAAATATTGGAGCAACCCATGGATTACTATCCATTTTGATGAAGAATAAACCAGTTGTAAATGTACACTTTCTATTATCTACACTAGTACCAGTATCTTCATCCAAATCATCATTTATTTGTAGTCGTAACTCAACATAAGCTGTACCATTGCCATTACATTGTTTACTTTTTTTAAGTAAATCAATGAAACGATTGTATTGCGGGAGATTACTAAACCACATACTGAGTTTACCGCTTATACGTTGTCTTACTCGTACTCTATGAGTAACATAGTTAGCATCATCCCAATCTTCATTTATATCTTCATAGTTAATATCATATGAAGGTAAAGCAATGCAATTAGTATAATCTTCCCAGGTTTTTGTATATGTTGTATATGTACTGCCATCTTCATCTGTTACTGTAACTGGATTAGAATATTTTGCAATCATAAATAATTCATTTTCATGTTGCGTAGTTTTAAATTCTATTAATTCTCCACTATTCTTTGGATAACGATATGAAGCATAATAACTATGCCATGAATCGTCATTTGTCCAAATTTGCATTCTTAACTGAATCCAAAGTTGTGTTTCATAAGTAGGATTTACAAATGTATATTCTACATTAACTCCATTTTCAGTTGTATAGTAAGAATTCTCTGTAGTAATATTTATATCTACATGAGGAGAATCACCAGTTACAGTTCCAGTCGTACTATAATGTAATCGTATACCTCCATTTGGTATAACTTTGTATGCAGCTTTTGTATTAAAATGAAATTTGATTACAGCTGAATTTGCTCCAGGAGTAATATCATCAATAACTATACTTGCTTTTGCCATTTTATATATTTCCTCCTTTCATTAAATCATAAATCCATTTTTACCAGAAGCTTTGAAACGCTGTTTATTGATACGTATTACATTATCATAAATAGCATCGTCATTTAACTCAGTTTCAATATTAACATTTACTATTTCACCAGTCTCAACCATACTCATAAATGAACTAACAACTCCAGTTAAGGCATTGACCTGTTTACTTAAAGTTGCTAATGGCCCATTATAGTTTGGTGTATCAGTTACAAATGATCTAGAAGTAGCATCGGCACGATCTGTTAATCCACTAAACGTATCATTTATCATATTTACACCATTTGTGAATGTACTACTATCATAAATAGGTGCAATAGTAGGTTGAATAGTTTCATCATCAAGTGAATTAACCATTGCAGTAAGAGCAAGTTTAGAATCATCATTAAGATCCTGAATTTCATCTAATGAAATTTTCTTAAACATGTCAAATGCATCAGAGAAGCCCTCTTGCATACCAAGGACATTAAACTTACCAAATTCGTAGTATACTTTCGAAGGTGATTCTATCTTATTTACTTTAGCAACAGCATCTTGAGTTTCAGTTTCAGTATTTGTAATAAGCGGTCTACCATAATCACGAACAGTTTCTACATAGCCATTAGTTTCGCCTTGTGCTTTTGCAACTCCAAATCCATAGTATTCTTCATAGAATGCTTTCTTTTGTTTATAAATATCTTTTTGAGCATCAGTAAGCATACCATAATTTGTAGTTTTCATAAATGCAATAGTATTATTATAATCTTCAAGAGCTTTATCCTTTAACATTTCTTTCTGATTAGCATAATATGCTCTTGTAGAAGTATCTGTAGCATTCTTATATTGATCTCTATTATATTTAGCTTGCTCATATACATCAAAGTCATATACTTTATCTTTATCAACTTTAGATGCAATAATCGCAACTTCAGTTATTAAAGTCTGTAATGCGGTATTTTCATTATCAATACCAGTCTTTATTGAACCAGTTGATACATCAAGTAAACCAAGTTTAGCTGCTTTTTCTCTAACAGCAATAAGTTCACTCTTTGTAAGATTAGCAATATTAGTATAACCATTTTCAGATAATAGATTCTTAACATCGTCATTTAATGTTTGCAAATGTTCTTGCTCTTGTTCCGAATACAAGCCATAGCCGGCCAATGTCTTTTCAACATAATCATCACTTAAGCCAATTCTTTGACCACTAGTATATTTACTAGAAGTTTCAAGAAGTATTCTCTTTAATAAGTAATTACCTTTATCACTTAAACGATAATTATTACCATTAAGGCCAGTTTCCACACCTTTAATAAGATCCGGATTATTAGCCAATGCTTCACCGAACACATCACCAACATATGACGCAAAGCCTGAATTAAACATATTTTCCCTAAGAATTCTATCTAATTCAGCATCTTCATCTGTTAGTATTCCACCAAAGTTAAGTCCACTAGATTTCTTTATATAATTTAGAAATTTTTCATAAGTTTCTTGTTGCTCTTTTGTTGTCATATCACGAACAACAGAAGAACTGAAACTTCCAGAACCTTCACCAAGAGCAAAGAAACCATCTGAAATATTTAATTTATCTACAGTTTTCCAAGCAGCACCAAGATCATTCCAACTATCTGCATATTCTTTGAAACGACTAATATCAAGAACGCCTTCGTTACCAAATTCTCTAATACCAGCCATTACTTTGTGATAAAATGCAAATCCTTCTTCAGTATCATACTCTAAATGGTATTCTTTAGCATATCTATCATACCAATCCTGGAAGTTCTTTTCATTACGCTGTCTATTACCTTCACCAGTAAGAGCACTCATGGCTTTATCGAATAAACTACCAGAACCGTAATCAAAGCTAAATGTATTACTAAGTGCATCAGATATAGTATCACCAAGTTTCTCACCAAGACTCTTAGCCGCTTCTAATATACCACCATCTTCAGTTATCTTCTTAATTGTATTAGAAATAGCCCCATTCTCACCAAGAAGATTATCTTCAAGATTATCCACAGTACCATCATCGCCAGTAAATATACCGGCTATTGCCTGACCGACTTTACTTTCACCAAGCCAACCAAGTGCTTTATCTTTAAGAGTACCGAGTCCACCAGTAACTGAATCAATAACCGTATTACTTCCAAGGGCACCAGAAAGAGAATCAGTGAATGTTTGCATTAAATCGCCAGTTAATTTATTCTTACCACCTTTAGCCCTCTTATTTTGAAGATCTATCATTTCTTTATAAAGATCGGGGCAATTATTAGCGAATGCAGGGCCCATAGCACTGGCCATACCTTCAAGTTCTTTAAGTCTAGCTTCTTCTTCTTTTGTAAGAGCTTCTTCCGTAGGTCCAAATATTGACTCTTCAAGAATACCAGGAAGATCCTTTGTTCCTTCTTTCATTGCATTTGCAATATCAGTATCCATTCCAAGATCAGACCAAAGTCCAGACCATTTATCTTTAAAGCCTTCCATTGCGTCATCCATGCCTTCACCGAAACCAGAAGCCATATCTGCGCCAGCTTGTTTATTCTTATTAGATTCATCATTAATACCATTAATAAATCCTCTAACAACAAAACGGCCATTCTCATAGAATACTTTTGAAGGTGAAGCAATACCAAGAGAATCACAGAAACTATCATTAGTATAATCGCCTAATTTACTAGCAGAATTACCAACTATTTTCTGATTCTTCTTTATACCTTGAGCCAAACCTTGAACAATATACTTACCATCTTTAGCAAATTCTTTAGAAGGAGATTTAATGCCTTCTTCTTTTTCGAAGCCTTCTTGGAATGCTCTACCAGCACCTGATCCAAGACCAAATAACTCTTTGATTAAGAAACCAACTTGAGTTAATGCTCTAAGTGCAAGAGTAATAGCACCAATGCCTAAAGCTATTTTGATTGCAGTTACAACAAATGCATCACCTAAACCGCCAAACGACATTGATTTAATTACCTCGAATATTAATAAGAACGGACCAAGTACAACAAGTAAACCTTGTGCAACTGTTCCCCAACTTACACCTTCGAGTTGCTTAAATGCACTAAAGATAGAAGGAGCAAATAATGAAATACTTGCTAAAGCTCCAAACATTACTACAACGCCACCAAGTATATTTGTAATATTCATTGGCATAGCAGAAGTCATTACTAAAGTATCAATTATTCTTGATAAGGTAAGCATTATTATTGCAATGCCGCCTAAAGCAGCAATTGCAGTTTCCCAATCAACACCAGCCAAGTTAGATAAGCTATTAACTAATAGTGCTGACATACCGACAACACCAATCATTCCAAGCATTGAAAGTGCAACAACATTAGCGGCCTGAGCATTCATTGGCATTACATTTACTGCTCTAAGAATCATCTGCATAGCATAACCAAGTGCTAACAAGTAACCACCAATAGCAATAGCAAATGATAAACCAGTAGTCCAATCAAGAACTTCATAATCATGTATTTTCTGGAAGAATTCAGAAACTTCATATGTAATAACAACCATTCCTGCTAAAACTAAACCTAAAGCAATAAGTCTATTTTTACTGAAGGTCTTTGTACCAATGCTATTAAGTAAATCACTAAACATCTTTGACATTGCAAGAGTAGTAACAAGAATAGTTCCAACAATTATTACAGCATTAGCAAAGTTTATACCAATTCTGTCAGACATTGAATTTATAGCAATAGCTAATACTCCTGTAATTAGTGCTATGTAACCAGCCATAATAATTACAACAGTATTAAATTTCTTAAATACAGCACTAGTAAATGTTTTATCTTTAACCATTTTACCGATTATGTCAAATGCTTTGCTAGCAGCATAGATTGAACCAATTACGGCTATTACAATTCCAATTGAGGCAATTATTGACTGCCATTCTGAACCATTACCATAAGTAATTCCAACTCCAACAACAGCTAATCCAACTACACCAACTATAGCAGCAATTGATGTAAGCATTACTTTTAAAGTTTCAATTATTTGATCAAGTTTCTTTTCATTAATATCTTTTGTTATTTCAAGAATGTCATCAAACAAATTAAGAAGAACAGCCTTCATTGTGGGCAAGAATATTAACAATGAAACAAACAATCCAAGTATAGGTGCCAATGATGTCATAGGATTAGAGTAAGTTAATCCAACACCAATAGTATTCAATAAGAATCCACCCATTATTAACGCCATGAATTTCATCATTATTGAAATTACTTGCATTACTCTTTCAAATTCTGTCTTGTTAATATCTTTAATTGTACCAGACAAACTTGAAACTAATTTAGCAAATTGAGAAGTTAAAGCTAATATTATTAATGTTACTGATAAGGAATATGCAGCAATAGTAAGTAAAGCATTTTCAGTATTACCCTTAAATAACTCACCACTAACTGCAATAATACCTATAATACCAGCAGAAACAACTGTAAGCATTAATAATATTGATGTAAATACCTTTGTTACATTCTGTCTCATCTTATCGCCAGACCCAAGAGTCTTTGAAATTGATTTAACAAATATTCCAAATGTTAAGCAAATTCCTGCAACTATTGCAAGAGGTGCTAATATTGAACCAGCACTAACTTCTATTCCAGCCATTTCGAACAGGTTAATCATACCAATTATTAAAGCAACCATTAAACCAGTTGAAACGATTATAGCAGCCCAACTCTTCCAATTGATCTTACTAACTGACGTTATAATATTAGCAAGACCATCAAGAATAAGTCTTATTGCTCCACTTAATGACAATACTAATAAACCAATTGTAGCAACACCACTAAGAGCACTAGCAAAGTCTATTGTTTGTATTGTCTGAAGCATAGGTAAAAGCATCTTAGAAATGACTCTTGTCATATTGTTAAATACTAAACCAGCTGCTAATATATGTAATCCACCCTTTGTACCAACTGTCATCAACCATAATGAAGCACTAATTGATAACATTGTGAAAGCAAATATACTTAAAGCTTCCAAGTACTGAGGGAATTTGTCTCTATTCTTAACCATATCATCCAAACAAGGAATAACAATTAATGATATAGTTAACATCATACCAGCCATCGCAATAGCAACACCAAGTCCTGATTTCCAGCCGTTCATTGTTCCTGAGAAACGACTTAATGCAATACCGGCAAGTGTCAATACTGCTAATAATACAATTATTATCTTTACTGCAGCTGCAGCCTCTTCAGGTTTGGAATCTCTGATAACTTGAATTAATGTTCTAAATCCAAGTGCTAATGCAGCAATACCAATGCCAAGACCTGCAACACTATATGCAAATGTCTTTAATGCAGTACCAGCATTAAGTTTCTTAGCTACCCAACTTATTCCTAACAATACACCAAATACTGCTAAGACAGGTGCTAATGCTGCTCCAGCAAGTTCTAACATAGCATCCCAATTAAAACGTCTACTATAAATCGGATTACCTTGAGCGTCAGTTCCTTTCTGAGTAACTGTCCACAAATCACCAAATGCTTTCTCCATACCACGAATTGCTAATATGGTTGTAAGCATTGCAACGGTCATACTCCAGAACATTGCAGTAATGCCTCTTAAAGGATTATCTAAGAGTTTCATTACAACTCCCATTCCCATGAGTCCAACCATCATAGCACCCATGGCAACTGCAGCTGAAAGTAATAATCCGCCAAGTTTCTCAAGTTTATCCTGAGGTAAGAATGTTAAAGCAGTCATCGCACCAACAACAATTGTTAATGCTAATGCCATTTTGATTAATGCTGAAGACATTTCATTAGTAGCTTTAGCACTAAAGTATTTGTAAATACCTTTAAGTGCCTGAGCGCCATTCTTAAATATCTTAAGTAATCCACCAGATCCTAATACTCTAAGCAACATACGAATTAACTTAACAATTTCCATGCTACTTATTGTACCAAACAATCTCTTTAAAGTATCTAAGAAGTAATTGATGTCACCAGATCTAAATGCTTCTCCAACTTCCTTAAGAGAATTCTTAATACCTTCAAAGAATATTGAGAATACTGGTTTAATTACATTTGTGTAAAGCCATTTAAGTATAGCAAATGCCTGAACAATAATATCTTTTGCAGACTGTATTCCTTCACCAATCTTAGACTTAGCAAGTTCTTCATCTAAACCCAAGATAGCAACAACAGTTCTACCAATTCTTGTGATAAGATTATCAAACATTGCACCAAGCATCTGTAAGAAGTTACCAATACCAGATCCGCCTTTGAATCTGTTGAATACATCTACTAAAGTTTCTCCTTCATGCCAAGCTTTCTTAGCTCTATCAGCCATATCATGGAAGCCATCAGCAATATTTGTTAATACATTACCACCCTTACCGTCGGATTTTACTAAACCTTTTATTTTATTGATTACATCTCCAATAGTATTCTTTAAGAAATTAAATACTGGAGCAACAAACTTAGTAATTTCACGTACAATTGTTGCAAATACATATACTATACTAAGTAAAATATCTCTAAGTGTTTCACCAACAGCACCCAAAGCTTCCATCGGTCCTATACCTTCTTCAAATGCAAAGAAAGCATCTCCAATAGCTGCAGCGACATCAAGAACAATATCTATAATTGAACTTAATAATTCCCATGCTGCTGAAAGTATAGGACTAATAATTGATTTCCAAAGACCATATGCAACTTTTCCAACAAACTTGATTACTGCAACAGCGCCTCGTAGTATTCTTGCAATTTTATTTATTGTTTCTTGTGTAGGTACAAGTTTTTCAGTTAAGTTTTTAATTGCTTCAGAAATCCTTACAAGTATACTAACTGTATTTTCGCTATCAGGTATAAATTGACCAATTACAGCCTTTATTATTTGTACAAGCGCTTTAAATGGTGATAGTATATTCTTTATACTTTGAGCAATATTTGTATAGAAATCACTTTCTCCAAGTTCTTTCATCATTGTGTAAAACTGGAACATCGATGCTCTAAATTTTTCACTAAATGAAAGTAACTTCTTACCAGATTCATTCTTTTCAAATAATCCGTCCCAAGCTTCACGGAAGTTTAATATGATCGACTTTAAGCCAGAACCAAATGCATAAATACCCTGGAACAATATTGTACGTCCATTTGCAAATACAGTATTTTCCATTTGATCATTAAGTCTAACCAACTCATTTTGAATAAACTTTATTCTTTCCTGATCAGCTAATGTCGGATCTGATTTTTTCTTTAATTGATCTAACTCTGTTTTATAATCGTCAAGAGTCTTTTGTAAAGCCGTAGTTGTGGTTCTTTGACCATCAACAATTATAGCATTTATTTCGTCATTTAATTTCTCAACTTGATTCTGTAAAAATTGTATTCTTTCAGCATCTTGTGTTGTTTTCATCGACTTTTTCTTTAAACGATTTAATTCATTCTCATATTCTTTAAGTTCTGCTTCCATAGCAGACCTTCCACCAGATTTCCAATATTCAAATATATCGTTTAGGCTCCAAAGTCTTTCAACAAATATTTCATATAATGCATTTGCTAAGTCTGTCCAAATTTCTTTTGCTTCTTCGTAATTACCAAATACATTAGTATAAATAGTCGTCCAAACAGTTGACGCAGCATCTTTAGCTGAATCTATTGCATCAGTAAATGTCTTAGCTTCCTGAGCTGATAAGAATGCCTTAATACCAAATTCGGAAACATATGTATGCCATTCACTTAATGCATCTTCAGCAGATTTTTCAGCATCTTTAAATGTTTCGGCATATTCTTTCAAATATTCAGCATAATTCTTTTGCTGTTCTTGCATTTGAATTTTAGCCTGTTCTTTTGTTAATCCATTTATCTCAGCATATTCGTCAACAGTTCTAGCTGTAACTTTTTCAACTTGTTTCCATTTATTTAATAATTTTGTGATGCTTGTAGAATCAAGTTCTGTATTTTGGAATTTCTTTATTAAGTATTCATTATTTCGTTTTACTTCTTCAACAGCATCTGCAGTAGTATTTAATCTAGTTGCATTACCCTGTGCATCAAAGAAGGTTTTTGTCTCATAAATATCTCTAATTTCGTCTACAGCTTCAGAATACTTCTTATAAGTTTTCATCATTACTTGAGTATTAAACCATTTACCTTGAGTTAATGACTCTGAGAAATTCTGTAAGCTAAATGAAATTTTATTATTAACCAGTGATGTATAAGTACCATCCAAATTATCTTTAAGAGTTCCGACAGCTATAGCTGCTTCAATAGCATTCTGTCTAAACTCTTTTGTATCCATGTTAAGGTTCTGAACAGATTTATAATCCTGTAACCTCATCTGTCCTGCACCAAGAGCCTGTGATAACTGATACATTGCTCTTGAAGCATCATTTGCATTTTTGCCTGAAAGTGCTGCCCAGTTTGCAATACCCATCATTGCCGTAGTTGCATCTTCCAAACTCTGACCAGTAGCTGTAAACTTACCAATTTCCCTTACCATATCAGTAAACTTATATGAAGTTTCATCTGTAAAGTAATTAAGTCTCTCTAACTGATCAGTTATCTTTTCCATTGCATAACCCTGTGATTTCAGAGTTGCAACAGAAGTGGTCATATCTGCAAATTTTGACCAACCAGATTTTAATTGTCCAATAGTATTTTCTTGAAGGAAATTAACTATCTTATTTGCAATACTATCATGTATTTTATCGATTACACGATCAATAATTGAAAATGATTTAGTAGCAATCTTTTCTACATTAGCAGTAATTGCACTTACATTTTCACTATCAGTAGCATCTTTAAATGATAACTTCTGATGTAATTTGTCGAGTATGCTCAACGTATTTTTTGACTTCTTCTCGAAATCTGAAGAGTCAAATTTCATTTGGACGACTCGTTCATCTATATCGACCATATCGAGTTTCCTCCCTTCACGAAAATATTATCTTTAATTTGTGCTGAATTCATTCCAAACTTCATCAGCCATTTTGTTGAATATTGGTGCTAATGCCGGGTTAATATAGTCAACACCTTCAACCCAAGCTCCAGAAGCAGTAGCATGTCCAAGTTGTATGTAGAGTGCGACATTATACCAATCTTCTTCAAGGTTGCTATTACACCAAATCAACTTATAAACACCCTTTTCTTCCTCAATTATATCGTAGTACCAAGATTCAGCAGTAACACCAGTAAAGACAGGGGTGTTGTCTCTCAGGGCTTCTACTCCGCGCTTTCCATATTTACGTAAAGTTTCTAAATATGGATTATGCCTTCTGACTTTATCAAGCCAACTCCTGGTTTTCTTCCAACTGCCTTTACTAGTGTACTTTATCATGTTATTACCCTTTCTTACCGGATGCTTTTAAACGCTGCTCATTAATACGTGCATAGTCTTGTGCAATTTCGTATGGCTTAGCTGACTTCTTTCTATCATCTGGAGTATTGTCATAGTTTACTATTTGTATAACATTAAGTAATCTATTAATATTCCAAAATTCGCAACTGAATGGTATTCGTTGTTCTATCATCCAAGCATAGATTCGTTCACTTGTAAATCTTACTTGATCTGGTTTAGCTTTTTTATCAGGTTTAGTTTCGGGTATTGATTTTAATGCCGTTTGTGGATCTGCTAAATATTCTTTAATTTCATTGAAATTTTGTTCTGAAAGACCATAAAGAAGGTTATCATCTATTTCATCAAACTCAATATTAGTTATCATGCATTTAACAAAATACAATATCTCTTCCGGAGTCTTTTCTTGTTCATATTTCTTTTTAGCAGATTCACTAGCTTTCTTATCTGGAAACCAAGGCCTTTTATACTTCTTTTCCCATTCAGCGATAGCCCAAAGTGAGTTTTCCAAACGAAGTTTTGTGTCCTTTTCGACCTTAATAAATGTTTCGGTCCTTTCATCGAACACACTAAATGCTTTGACTATTATCGTTTTCATCCATTAATGTCTACAATTTTATCTTTAGCAGCGTCCTGATCCTTAAGTACTTCGGCAAGAATCTCAGGCATATCTGCAGACTTGCCCTCAGCATCAGCCTTAGCAATCTGTGCCTGTAACTCAGCAGGGAGTATCTTCTTAAGGAAATCTGCAAACTTATCTGCAGCGTCATCGCCAGATGTAAGTTCATCAAATAATGCATCATATGCTGCTGAATTCTCAAACTTAGATCTTACTTCATCTGTCTGGATAAACTGTGTTCCATCTTCAGACTTAATACCATAAGCTGTAAGAACGATGTCGTCAAATGTCTCAAGAAGTGCCTTCTGGTCATAGTCATTAATTATCTTTGTAAACTGTCCCTGAAGACCACCTTCATATTTAGCATTAAGCTTCTGAAGCTTTCTCTTTGAAAGATAGAAGTAGAACTCCTGCGTACGAGGTAAATCATTGAAATCTGTGTACTTAATTATTTTCTTAAGCATAACTTTGTCTCCTTTTCTAACGTTTGAACTTGTATTTTAAGCCCAAAATTGTATTCATTTTGATTTGATTCCTTCAAAAAATTTCTGAAAAAAATAAGAGGGGCAAACTCATTTTAAGCCGCCCCTCAATTCACTATTCAATTTTCAAATTATGCTGCATAGTTACCAGTAGCATAGCCATTGATAAGCTGTGTAAGTGTAGGAACCTTTGCATCTGTTCCATCAGCAGCGCCCTCTTCGCTATCATTAGTACCATACAGATATGCCTCAAGTGCTGCCAATTTAGTATTAGTAACATCAGGCTGTCCGTCAAATGTAACAATCTTACTTGTGACAAATACATGCGCACAAGGCTGAACTGCAACCTTTGTAGACTCTGTAGTAGTTCCGTCAACCGGAACCTTAGCACTTGTCTGAGGAGGAATAGAACTGATTTCCCAGCTGAATTCCTGTGCCTCAGGAGAGTCATTCTGTGTAGCATGATCCATTTCTGAAGGAGCTGCACTCAGACCCCAAGCGATGTGGATCTTGTAAGCAAATGCGTCACCGAGAGTATCATTACCCAGACGAGTTCTCCAAGAAAGAGCGAACTTCTTTCTCTTCTGCTGTCCAACCTGAGCATTGAACCCAAGTGCACTTGATGTAGTTCCAACACCAAAGTTACCCATACACTCATTGAATTCCTTCGGGAATGTATAAGCCTTGATAGTACCTTTCCAGTCTTCCTTTGAGATCAGAGAAAGATACTTAATATTGTCAGCATAAATGTCATTAGCATCTGCACCTTCAGGTGACTCGGTAATACCGGTAATACCATTCCATGCAATGCCATTGCCATATGTGCCATCGTCATTCATCAGGTAAAGAACTGCATGATCCACACCTGTCTCAAACAGTCTCTCACCATCAGCATCCCATGTTAAAGCTGCCATGTCTTTCTCCTTTCATTATACTGTTACTATATCTGCTAACTCGTCAGGTGTAGGAAGATATGCTGTAGTACTAGCCGTTCCGAATAATGCCTCCTCAAGAGCTGCATAACCGTCAGGATTCTGTGTGCTGTCTACAACGATATGTGAAGTAGGAGCAAGAACATCACCTGTACGAGGATCAGTAGTAGTTACGAATGCATCCGGAATTGAGTTAAGCTCCCATGAGAACTCTGTTGCCTCAGGTGAATCATTAACAGTTGCATGATCCTTCTCTGAAGGTGCTGCTGTCAAACCATATGCAACATGAAGTTTATAACCATAGGAATCACCCTTAACTGCATTACCAACGATTGTCCTCCAAGCAAGACCGAACTTCATATGAGGCTGCTGACCAAGGAATAATCCTCTAGCAGTACCATTGTTGAACTCGATTTCACCCTGACATGCGTTAAACTCTGTAGGCCATGTATAAGCCTTGATAGTTGCCTTCCAGTTTTCAACAGAAATCAGAGAAAGGTACTTCATGTTATCTGCGTAGATATCATTTGCATCAGCACCCTCAGGTGACTCTGTAATACCTGTAACACCGTTCCAAGCTTTACCAGCATCATAAGCTGTTTCTTCGCCTGCTACAGTTGTACCGGACATAGGAAAGAGAACTACTCTGTCGACACCAGTCTCGTATATACGATCCGCTGCCGCATCCCATGTAAGTTTAGCCATGGTTGTTTCCTCCTTATTTTATTTTAGTAAATTGTGTATGTATCATGATGCAAATTATCTTTTACATAATGTTTACCATGACTACAATACGGTAACTCAGCTAACTGAATAACGACAGGGTCATCAGGATCTTTTGTAACATATCTTACATCATAAGCTACATTCAAAACATATGATCTGTTATCAGCTTTCTGAGTTTTAATAGTACTCCTGCTATAAATTATGCAGGGATACTTCAACTTCATTGATTCGGGTGTCTGGTAATATACATTGGGGCATAAAGATCTAAACACCCGGTCTACATCCATTCTTGGCCTCATTGTAATCACCTCCCAATGTTACTATGAGTCTAGGTCTTTGAATATCTACAGAAGTTACCTTCCATTTATGTCCAAGCCATTCACAGTAAATGATAGAATTAAGATGAGATATGGTAAATGCATCACAAGCTAACATACTAAGCTTAACATTTATAACATAATTATCGTTTACACTTTCCTGTTGCTGATTACGATAAGTGTTATTGATAACATCAGCTTTGTAAGTACGTTCTGTGATTACTTCGACCCAAATACTTGTAGGATTTCCGTCAGCATCGAATTTTTCCTTAGTATCTCTGAAACCAAGTTTAGCACAATACCTCATATCTCATCCTCCTTCCATTTTGATTATGAACACTTTGCATTATAAGCGTGAGTAGTCCAGTTTACTTTGTAAAGTGTTTTTTTTGTAAAACTAAGGACCCAGCAATTAAGCCAAGTCCCTAGTTAGACAGTCAGTTGATCACTGAGCAAGAAGCTTAAGCCCGCTGAATGACAGAGTCTTCTGAAGAACATCGCCATTAAGCTCACAAGTAATTCTAAGCTTCTCCTTGGTTGACTTAACATAGATAACAGCATCCATGTCCTGATCAAGAGTTACGACTTTCTCATCATTAAGTCCACCGATAGTCTGGATCTTAACAACAGCGCCCTCAGAAGCCTCAAACTGAAGTGCAAGGTAATGTCCTTCCTGCTCCTCAGGATTGCCTGAGAACTGAGTATAACCGGTAACATAGTTAAGGATACCCTGTACAGAGTTATCATTAACATATACGTTCTCCTGAAGCTCAGATACCTGCTTGCCAAGTACAACAGCTGTGGTGTCCTTAGCCTGTACATCAAGAGTAAGATTGTAAACAAACTCGAATGCGATTGCTGAATAAGGTACAACAAGAGCGCCTGAGAATCTTGACTCCATAAGGTACTTCTGCTGGTTGAAGTCGATATCGAAATCATCGAAGAAGCTGAGCTCGCCACCCTTATCACGACCAGTTCTGTAGTCGTTAAGGTTAACAAGGATTGCTGCAAGGTACTTTGTATCGCCATTGTCTATTCTGTAGAGGCCATCGAATACAGGAACCTCAACAATCTTGCTAACACGAAGAGTATTCTTAAGCTTATCGATAGAATCATAGATCAGACGGCCGGTGTCGATACCATTGCTGGTCTCTTCGATAAGAAGCATGTCAGCAAGCAGATCTTCCTGGATAAACAGTGTAGGGTTACCTGAACCTCTGTAAAGCTTACGAGCCTTAACAAGGTTCTTGATAAATGCCTTAGCACGGTTAGAATCAGTTGTAGCTGTGGTAACAGCGATTGATCTCTTGATTGTGAAGAGGTCATCATCTGTCCAGATAGGTCTGATGTTAGCTTCCTTGATCTTATCAGGGCTAAGAGGATTACGTCCATCACCAACAAGGATTGCACGAGCGCATTCCTCATCATACATGATTCTCATTTCCTGCTTGATGTACTCGATAACTGAGAAATCAGTAATATCGATGATATCATCACGATCGATTCTCTGCTTCTTGTAAACGGTAGTAGGAGTAGTCTCTCTTTTTAACAGAGTGAATACTTCCTCTGCCTTACGGTTACCCTTGATGTAACCCTTAGCTCTAGCCTCATCCTCGGTGATGTCAGCGAAGATAGTCTTAACACGGCTGAAAGGTGACTGGCGAACACCAGTAAGAACCTCATTAACCCACTCAGTTCTTCTCTTGATGAACTCGGGCTGTGTGGTGTAATTCTTTGCATTCGGGAACAGAAGATCGATATTATCGATACCATAATCTGCTGAATGAGCCATTACTGAATCCTTAAGTGAACCAAACTTAACGGCATCTGCCATCATTTCTGCACAAGCCTCTGCGCTGTGAATAAGAACATCGCCCTGAGCTTCGTTTTCAAATAAATTGTGCTTCATTTCTTTTTTCTCCTTGTCATTTTGATTTTTTGTGTTTGTTTCTTTTCCCTCGGGCTCCTCTTCAGACTCTTCCTCATCTTCATCGTCGTCTTCGTCGTCATCCTCGAGGTCAATGTCGTCTTCATCATCTTCATCGTCATCATCGTCTTCGTCCTTATCATCTTTGGACTCAGAAGCGTGACTTAACTCTTCTTCATCTGAAGAGTGCGAACATGATTTCTTTTTCTCATCTTCATCTTTTGCGGAATCCTTTGAATGCTCTAAATCGGAATCTTCCTCATCGTCGTCATCCTCATCATCATCTTCATCGTCTTCCTCATTGTCATCTTTCGAAGAGTGAGAAACATTATCCTTGGCTATATCTTCAGCCATCATAGAAGCCATAATCAACATTGCCTTCTTCTGATCTTCTGTCATCGAATCAATTGCAGCATCAAGATTGAATTCATCAGATCCGGAGTCGTCGGTCGTGCTATGGCAGATCGGATTCTCTTCACCCGCGTATATAATTACAGCATCACCGTCATCGCTAGCATCAACACCATGAGCTAATACTGTATCGATTACAGCACCGCTATTTGCGCCAGCAAGAACCAGTGAAACCTCACGAATGATACCGTGAATAACATTATGGCCAACTTCCTTGAGTTTGTTAGCATAAATCGAGAGAGACTTCATACTGCCATTCTTGATAAGACTCAAAGCATTTTTACCAGCCGTTGAATCTTTATCTATATAACCATAACAGTATACACCATCATCACGATTCTCTAAAACACAATGGCCAAGAACATTCCCGATATCTTTGTGATCGTGATTGTATACTAACGGGACAGTAGCACCGTCGCAATCCTTAAACGCATTCTGTTTAATAATTCTACCATCATCGCAAAGAATGTCGTTTTTGGTTGCCCAACCACTAAAATCGTAGTCCTTCATTGGTTTTCTCCTCTCGTAATATTTTATTTAAATAAACTAAATGCAGGTCTTTCCTGAGTCTGTTCGTCATTACCTTTACCAAATAAAGAGAATGAATTAGTTCCACTAGGAGCCGTAGCGCCAGGGTTCTTAGGGTCGAAATAGACTTCTTCTGATTCGCCACTATCAGGTTCTTGTTCTGGTGTAGTTTCTTCAGTTATCTGCTCGTCAACTTCTACCTCATTTTGAACTTCTTCAGGATTGTCCGGCATATTAGCATTATTTAACTCATCAGCCCTTGGATCATCTGAAGGAGGCATACCCATCTTCTGTCTAAGTTCATTAGATGTCATGATCTCATTTCTAGACAATACATCTGCAAACTTAGCAATGTCAGTAAGAGGAATAAGCTTGAATGGATCAGAGTAGTAGACTATAGAATGCCCTTTTGTACGAGCAGTCTGTGTGAGCCACTTACGTTTCATCTCATCACATATAGCTGCACAAATAGGTTCAACTGTACGTCTAATGTAATTGTTCATCTCTGATTCATTCGCAGTTCCATTAAGAACAGCATCAGTGATACCAAGTTGATTCTTGTAAGTCTCCATCAAATACTTGATATGTTCGAGGAGATTTGACTCAAGAGGCTTACTCAACTGAATTAACTTTTCGTTAATGTCCATGTAAGCAATACCATATGGATTATTAACTAATTGGTCTTCGATCTCTTTCCTTCGTCTAGCTGCATTATCTTGATGAAGCTGAGATCTAGTTGAATAAGGAACTTGAATAATCATATTTAACTTACTTGAAGCGTTTTCATTGTCAACAACATCAAGTAGAGCTAACTTTTTAAAAATCCTACTTAACAATGAACTAGGTGAGTTCATTATATCATACATAGGATTCTGTATGATACATACAATTTCTTTGTCAAGTAATAGCCGATCCATAGTACCTTTCTTGTCATTGTATATTTCAACTTCGACCTTACGAGGATACCATTGTGTAACTATACCGCATCGAATATCGTATATATCATATGTTCCAGTTTCATTTGGATTGTCATCTGAAACTATAGGAGCTAACGCAACACAACCTTCTTTAAACATGCGCTGAACTGCATCTTGTATAAGAGCACGTCCTGTCTGATCGATATTAGCACTAACTTGTAAACATTCTGTTAATGGAGTCTTCATTGCTTCAACAAAGTTTCCATTTTCATCTACTTTAGCCTGCAATATCTTCACAGTAGACACATCAATCGCAATACGATTAAATATTGAATTAATCATAGAACGATCGTTTTGTGTTTTTGTTTGTGTACGCTCCGGATAATAATATGAACTTGGTCCTAAATCAACAGGTGGTGTAGGATCTTTGTTCAGAAATGCATTCCAAGCATGCTTAATTCGATTCTTGAAGTCCATGTTGTCTCCTTTATTCAAAGTAATCTTTGTTTAATTTGTATGCGACAAATGCATCCATTAATGCTGCAACATTATCTATCTTATCCTGATGACGTTTCTTATAGAGTTTTCTATTACCATTTGAATCCTCATTAACTACTGAATTCTGCATAGCAAACTCCATCAGCTGTTCATCAAAGAGAAGCATACGATTCTCTGCTAATTTCTTTAATTC
>Ga0310691_10002223_pt1 | contig 26501 bp, 15 predicted proteins | sample 176DNAGHGlowgp2_FD_203887 | JGI IMG/M metagenome (GOLD analysis project Ga0310691, IMG submission 203887) | Sheep rumen microbial communities from Palmerston North, Manawatu-Wanganui, New Zealand - 1766 DNA GHGlow gp2 (v2) (version 2) | ecosystem: Host-associated > Mammals > Digestive system >... | reverse complement strand
GTCGGAGCAAAGATGAAGCATCCCAGATAGCGCACGTTCTCACAGCGGTAGAGATGATTCGTCCAGAAGGGCGAGTTGATAATCTTCACATCCTGCACCGTCACGTTCTTACTATTAGAAATATAGAGGTTCCTCGGCCTCATAGCCTCGAGGTTCGTGCACTGGGGGTTATACTTACGGCGGATCCAGAACTCCTCCCAGTACTTCTGCCCGTTGCCGTTGATGGTGCCTGGACCTGTGATGGTGAACCCATCCACGCCGTCGGCGTTCACCAAGGCTGCGAAGTAGTCGAGTGTCTGTCCTTCCATACGTGTCTTCACAATCTTAAAGTCACGGATACGGTCTGAGCCTTTCAGCTCTCCGCCCTCCTCTATCAGCAGGTGTGTCTTCGGCTTGAAGAACAACGATCCACTAAGGAATGTGCCTCGTGGGATCACCACCACGCCTCCGCCCTCCTGGGCACAACGGTCAATCACGGCTTGCAGTTCCTTGGTCTGCACCCCATCGGCCCAGCGGTCCACACCGTAGTCCGTCACTACATAGTGCTTCAACCCACTCAGGTCTACCCTGCTGGTATCACTGAACCATGCCGGAATCTCCGTCCCGTCAGGCCACAGTTCTACCGACTTCACTTTCTTTTTCGCCTCTGCCGTCGTGCATGCCATCAGCACCACGAGGGCCGCCATCATCATTCTTCTCATATTTATCTTTCAATTTTGATGGCAAAATTACAAAAAAACTAGCATAATACCAAACATCATCAGTCGTTTTTTAAGTTTCTTTGAGGAAGGCCCTTGGTTTCTCATAGAAACATGCCTTGTTACTATAAGTAAGCAACTTTGTTTCTATGAGAAAGTAGCTTTGTTTCTCCTAGAAAGTAGCTTACTTTCTGGGAAGAATGTCTAATCTGAAGAGACATATTTTACTTGATGACGACTTTTCTGTTATTATAGATATAGAGACCTGGCTGTGTGGGACGTGTTGATAGTTTCATACCGCTTAAAGTGAACCACGGTGCTTCGTCAATGTCATCAGCTATATATCCTTCACTATTTATGACTTTGACTTCGTTAATATCTGTCACACCGTTATCTCCGTCAGAACGGATACCGATGGTATTCTGGCGGGCACTAGATGGATATTGTTCCCACAATGCTCTGGGAAGATTGTCTGTTTCGACCAACATAAAGGCATTATGAGCAGGCATAATATCCTTTTCGTCATTCCAAATATGCAGCCGATAGAAACCTGCAGCGTCCTGATTCTCTATAGGTCCTGACCAACTGCCACTATTGTTATTGACGGTATACGTCCAATGGACGTTCGTTAGAACGAACTTGGTATAATTGACACCACTTTCGTTAAGATTAAAATACTGTTCGTTACCGTTCCGATTATTGTTTTCTATACCTTCATCCACATTATACATTCGATTATTTGTCGGGAAGTCCACAGGTGTAGTTGTCTGTGGCCTTGTGTACGACGGATAGAATAGTGGCACGTTCATACCATTGTTGGCATCAGTCAGGCCGCTAACGTTATCGAGCTTCATCACAACACCCGTTTTTGTCGGTACATAGCCATCCTCGTTGATAGGTGTAAGTGCCACTGTCGCCGTTTTCATGTCATAACTATCATACGTTACGACATAAGCATTCACGTCGTTCTTCGTGAAATAGCCCGTCAGTTCATGGTCGATCTCGTGCTTTCTGATTTCCGTTGCCCAGCCCGTGCCTCCAACGCTATGAATATCCTTCAGGATATGCGTCACACCGATCTTATAAATCTTTGTGCCCGCCCCGAAGGTTAAATAAGCATTGATTTTACTGTTCCCATCTACCTTATATTTATAGACCTTTGCATTACTATCCTCCAACTCCGGCGACTGATTCGCATCCGGTCCGTCAGTGCCGCTCGTCACGATCGTGGCATTTGTCACCGCCGTAGGCGCAGCCGATGCCGACACATATATCCAGTCCTGCTTACCGTCGGCATTCAGGTCGGGGATGGTGAGAGTGGTTTCCGAGGCGGCATACAACATCTTGTTGATTACAGGGATTTCATCAGATGTTCCTTTTACACTCATTTCTGTTACAAATGTGGTATTACCGTTGGCTCTGTAAATCCATACCTGATGCTGGCCTTCGATTCCATCTCCTGCCGAAACGGTATAAGTCAGTGTTTCTTCTGCATATTTATTTGCCAACGTTAATGTAGCCCTTAAATTCGCATTTGTCTCGGAGTCACTTTCTGATGACTGATGAAGCGTAACGCCACCATTGGCTTTGTTAGAATATGCTTTGATGGTGATGGTATTGCCCGCTTCGAAGTTAACGCCATATGGCAATGTCAGTCGGATATATTTTGAACCACCTCCGTCCAATTGATAAGAATGACCGTTTGACGCATCTACCTGAGAATGGTCAATCGTTACATATTTTTCTGCTCCAAAATATACGGTTCCACTGCCTGCTGTCAACTCTGTGGTTGCTGTAAAGCCATCATCAAGGTTATATTTTAATAGTTCAACTATCGTGGCCCTTGTTCTTGATGCATTCTGCGTCAGGTCACCATGAATGGCTATTTGTCCGTTGACCCCGAGTCCATCGAGTTCATCAAGTGCATAAACATCGGCAGATGGTGCGCCTTTGAATTTACTCAAGGCCCTTTCCGTGGTAACAAGGATAGCCCCTGGCACGTATTGAGACCCCGTGTCACCAGAATTATCCACATTCAGTAACGACACACCTTCCGCACTGGTATCCCAGTTGGTTGTGTACCAGTCATTCCTGATACTGTTGTAGGCATTCGTCGCCAGACCAGTCACCTGCTGGGCCGAGATATGCGTGAAGTCCCATGTGTAGGGATACTCCTGGTGGGGAGCAGAGCCGAAGGTTATGGTATAATCGGGCGTATAGCCGATGACATACTTCATGTCGTTTGTGTAGTTGTTCATACGGACAGTTACCTTTCCCCAGCCACTGGTGGCTGCAATATAACCATTATTATAGGCATTGTTATTAGATTTCCACGGGTGGTTCTCGACCTTCAAACCTACCAGATTCTTTCTCAAATTGATCAGTCGGGCTAATTCAGCAGCGTCGTCAACAGGATAGGCATCAGGATCGACATACCAATTCAGATTATTAGGATCAGCATCTCCTTTCCTGTCTGCATCTACACCGCGATTGAATCCCTTCCCGGCCTCATATCCCTTGATGACATACATCGCCGGACCTGTTGCCGTAGAGTATAGAGGGTTACAGTAATTATATGTAAATTGTTTATAGTTTGGGTCTTCCGTATTTCCGATATTGTCTAACAGTGCCTCGGTAGGGGCGGCATCGCCTCCGCTAAGATCGATGTTATGCATGGTTGAACGATAGGGGCCTTCGTAGATCCTTATGGAAAGGATGTCGGTATATCCTGCATCTTTTAACGTAAAGGTCACATCACCATCGGCAGCAACGATGAACGAGTAGCGGCCAGGGTGGTTGAACTGCGTGCGGTAGGCTGATTCTGTTATTAGGAAGGTTTCGTCAATAGTCTTGTTGCGCAAGTCTTTCAGATTCGTAGCAGAGAAGACTGAACCGGAGTTTCCTGCATCGTGCTTCCAGTTCAACTCCACAATGTTACCCACTTTCAGGAACGGAATAGTGAATGAGGCACCATCACTGTGGATGCCCACATGACGGTATGCATCATCGTCATTACGCATGTAGAATCCCTGATAGATAGTTGAAAAGAGCAGTCCCGCAGTTTCTGGCACCACTAAAACATTATCTCCATTGATGGCACGATTCAATCGCCATTCTGGAGCACGGGTATAGGTGCCGTCATTTACTTTGAAAAGTGCAGCCCAAGTATCACCACTGTTACCCAGTGCCGTATTAGGCGGTACAGGTACCGTCCGAAGTAACGCCGCTGTTGTCATAGGTTCACCTTCAATATTGAAGTCCCACAGATGCCCAGGATATTCCGTGGCTGGATAGGCCACAGTTAATAGATGATAGGCCGTATAACCATCCTTTGTCAATCCTATTCTTAATGCCCCACCTTTAGTGATACCGCTTAACTGACCCGTAGAACTGTTAATGGTGATACCCGTATTTGCCAATTCTCCAAATTCATTGACAATACTATAGGAGGGGCTCGTCATTCCTGTCCCGTTTGTTATGGTATAGTTGCCGCCAGAGGGGATTTCAATTACAGCAGACGTATTGACATAGTTTGATTGCGTAAAAGTGATGCTATGCAATTGGAGGTTAGAGTAGGCAATGTTCATCGCTCCAGACATGGCGCCTGTCTCTGCCATTAAGTAATAGGTCTGCCCGTCTATCAGTTCAAGATTAAAACTATAGTCGGTAGTAGTGGAACTGATAGAGGTAATCCTCTCCTGCACCGTTCCGTCCTCACGAACCAGTCGGATACCGTTCCTCGTTCCATTGTCATCACCGACATAGGCATTAATTGTTATCTTACCATGATAACCTAACTTTGGTCTCAAAATATAGTAGGTTCCCATGTCGGGTATTCCTGTTGAATTACCTGAGAGATGCGCATGCCAATAGCCATAAGCATCTGTACAATGTGCCAGAGTGCCAGAAGCCACTTGTATTTCATCTGTGCTGCCATAGCCTATGTTGATGGTTGTACCATCATCATACTCTGGTAGCCTCCCATCGCCTGTAATGGTATAGGTCTCTATCTTATTGGCTTCATCATAATTGAAGGTCGTTGTCGCTTCTGCCTCGCCTGTCACCGTAACAGTATGAGTGGTGTAGTACTCTACACCGTCTATAGTTTGTTTTGCCGTAATAACTGCTGTTCCATTATGGTGTGCAGTTATACCATCAGTAGTTACTGAAGCTACGGCGACATTACTAGAGGTAAATGTAGGAACTGCACCAGACCAAATCAAATCAGGCCTGTAGTTCGTAGTCCCGATAGTAATCGTGCTGCTAGGCTCTTTGAAGACAAGAACTGCTTGGATATAGAAGCAATCAAGCATTCTTGAATCTGAACCTGCTGCATTAGTTTTTATCTCAGTAGTACTTAAAACTTGAAAAGGTGTTCCTAATGTGGAAGTAAGATTGCCATTTGTAGTAAGTGACCATACTTTAGCATCATCAGCATTAAAGCTGAATTCTGTGCCTTCAGTACCTCTTACTTGCCCCCATATTCGATATGCACCATTATGTAGACCTGTAGCAACTGTTGTTGTTGGGACAGATGCTCCTTTTCCCATGGAACAGCGAATATCTGCATTGCTGCCAGTTGCAATTGTAGCTCCGTCTATATCTTCTGCTTCACTATAATAAATAACATTCGCATAGCTTGCCTGAGTATAATAAATAATCTCCTGCTGATCTGCGTTATTAATCGTATAATCATTTCGATAATAGCCATTGTTTCCATTGTTAGCCGTTTGATAAAGAGTATATCCACGGAGTTCAAATTCTGGGAATGGCACAGTGACAGTAGTATTTGGAGCACATGTTCCGTTCGCTATCAGTTTTCCTGCATCTGAACGTACCGTGTAAGAATAGAGTCCGTCATTAATACGTTTTGTAATGACTAGATTGTCAAGCCAAGATGTTGCATTATTTTCTTTATCAAAGAAATCTATCTGATTACAGGTTGATGCATTCGTATCCCAATAGTCAATATTGACTGCCGAGTAATATGTGGTAGACTTGTCATAGCTCTTTATTTGATAAGAAACCTTCTTATTGGTCAAGTCAACAACAATATCAGCATGAGCCCATGCCCCTAACACATTGGTCGCACTAGCAGCGGTTGTTGTTTGCGCACCATTAACACTAAAATAGTTTGTACTACTTTGCCTAGAAAGTCCAAATCCCATAATTGCTCCAGAGGTTGGATATGAATTATCTGTCACTATTCTTTGATTAGACTGTCCTATTGTAAAGAACCTATAATAACTTGCATTTTGATTTGCTATGTAGAAATCAAAACTGATCTTTACCTCAACCACGTCAGATGTGATGTCTTGAGAAAAATCATAGTGAGCAAAACTGTATCCATTATTAGAATTATGAGCATTTGTAAACTGTAACAAATGATCACCATTTGTGGCAATCACATTAGAAAGTGATATACGGCTGTCAGCAGTAAAGACGGTTTCACCATTTTCGAAGTCACAATCTTTTATAATAGTAACAGAGGCTCGCGCTCCATTGACTCCTGTTACAAGGATCAGCAGAAGTATAGCGAGACTGATATATGATTGTTTAATACTAAATTTCATAATGCTTCGTTTTGGATTCGGATGGCCCAAGAAAGGACGTTGATGGAGATGGTCACATATTTCCAGGTTTCCTCAGGACCGCTGCCCTCGATGCCGAAGTCGAGGCGGTAGTCATATTCACGATCGAGGTATTCCTGTGGTGAGTAGTTCTGTATCTCGTAGGCATTGCGAGCCAGGGCGAGGTAGTAACAGAGGTCAATATTCACGATAGTATGTCCCGTCTCATGGTTGCGGATGATGAGCCGCGGATTGTGACGGGTGTCTTTGCTGTTGATCAGTCGGAAGAGCGAAAAGTCATAATGGGCATTGCGCTCAGCGATGACATGCTGGATAGACGGATCCAAATCATCGATATATGTTTCGGTCGTCCATGAGGCGACAGGACAGTAGACGACAGTGCCCGCCGCTGTAGGATTGCTGTCGTAGTCCAACTGGGAATGCTCATCAGTAACGGACACATCATAGCGCTCATGGTCGTTGTCCAAGGGATTATCCCGACGAAAGATCATCACGTTCAGATCATTTGTCAGCCGCATCAATCCGATGGTAGCTTCAGCAGGTTCCTTTTCAGGCAGATAAACATCCACAGGTTGAAGCGTATTCCATACGGTGTCAAGACGTTGGGCTGGCGTGGAGGTTGGCAGTGTATAGGTGAGACTACGGATGCTCTCGGCAATGCCCAACTCTGATACTGAAATGGCAGCATCGGCAGCAGAACGTGCAGAGGCGTAAAGACGGTACTGGCCTGCGGGCAGTTCCTCGAAGTTGAATCCGAATAACGGTTCGCGCAACGGTTTCGACTCTGCGGTGTTTCTCGACGTCTGGAAGTCTACGATGGCATTCGTCTCGGGATCCACCACATAGACGGTTGCCTCCTCAACATGGTCTGGGAACATGTTGGCCCGCATCGTGTTGTAGTCGTAGCGCAGGGTAATACGCAACGGATTACGACAGTCAGGACAATCGCTGCGGTCTTCCTTCATCAACGAACAGGAGGAAAGCAGCAGTATCAGCAACCACAGATGACACAGATTGAACAGATTCTTTTTCCTTATCATATTCTTATATCTTTTCTCATTTCTAATCTTCTTTATGGTGTGGGGCGTCCGATGCCTGAGATGCTCGAGAGCTTCAGGTTATAGACATTATTGCGGACAATGCCATAGTTTGTGGCATCATTATATATATAATAGGTATAGTACATCTTACCATCGCGGAAGCCATGCAGCCAACCACTGAGATTACTGGCCAATCGATTAAGTTCCGTCTTTTCTTCACTTGTGAAACTCTCATTGACCAATGTAACATTGACAGTACCATCATCATTGATGGTAATAGTCGGATATTTGTAAACTTCGTCTTTTGTTTTAGAACTAATTGGTTCATAGCCACCTTTTTGCCCATCCCATCCGTCTTTTAAATATTTAATGAATTGATCTGTGCTAGTAAACAGAGTTGATGCATAATCGAATTTCAAGGCCTCATGTATCAGCATATTCGAGGCATCCTTCACCTGTACTTCGACAATGACGCAGGTTTGGTTGGCAGTCGTGGTGGGTGTACTGGTAGTGTTCTCTGCCACATAGACCACATCGCTGCTGTGCGACTGCAGGGGATAGAGGCCGAAGTCAATATCTGTGGTTATTTTCTGTGGGGCTGCAGTATAGTTAATATCCTGTGCCCAGGCAAGGTCAGAGCCGCCAGGATTGCGGAGGGTATAGCAAGTGGTGTTATATAGGTTGACGGCCCAAGTCATGGTGTGATAGTGAGCCTTCTTGGAGGTGCCGTTTAGGGTGATATTCTCGATGTTGTCGCCAGAAGAATAGTTACTGGTGACACATATCTTTGCTGCAGCCCTCTCCACGGTGATGGTGTAGACAGTACCGCTTCGAGCTGCGGCATCTGTATCGTAGAGGTCAGTAATTTGCACCAATGCCGTTCCGTCGGCTGCCGTTGGTGCATTCGACATGAAGAGACCGACGTGGGTGTCGGTGCTGCCGATGCCCTTAATCTGTAACTGCTGTATCTGGCTTCGTGTTTTACCGCTTTGTGTCGCACCATTGAAATAGAGCATATTGCCACTAAGGCTGAACCCTGTCTCTGTGGTGTTCAGCAGCACAAGGGCATAGAGGTTGTTGGTATAGGAATAGGTTGAGAGGGGAAGTTGTTGGATGACATTGACACTTGTGCCATTGTTACCAACACCACTGTCGTCGGTACTGTTATTCAAGAGTTGGTCGATGGCGACGGCACTCTTCAGGGTTGCCGCCGACTCGCTGGTTCCTTCAAAGATACAAAGTATACCATCATATATGGCATTCTCAGCTGAGGTGGCCGCCTCAACTGCCCTAGTACGGGTTCTGGCCTGCGAGGTGTTCACAATCCGCAAGTTGATATAGCAACTGTCTGTACGGCAGACCTCCTTGATGCCGCCGTCATCTCCTGGCAGGGCATCGCTGCTGCATGCCGTCAGAAGCAGTGCTCCTAACAGCAGGCCGATGGTCAATATGTACAGCTTCGTTTGCTTCACCTTTATTTATTAAATTCTTTCAATTCATACGATCCGTGGTCATTATAAATTTTGTTTGTGGGACGTCCAGCCATTAATGCTCAATGTGGCGTTAAGGAACTGCGACACCTTATCGTCGGCATCTGATGTAAGTTCCGGAATAATGGGCGACCCCACATGGGTGACACTCGTGATACTGATATTATACCAGTTGTTTCTTACCACGCCGTAACGGCCTAAATAGCTCGTAGCATTGCCGCCGTAAACCTGTGCCGTAGTGTTATTTGTCATTGTTGAAACCGAACTCCACGGGGTCTGCGTATCATCAAAATGTCGTATCAGCACACGGTAATAGCAATATCCCGACGCATAGTATTTCAACGAAATGTTACTGGCGAAATAACTGTCGAGCCCAAGGGCATCGAAGGCTGTAGCGCCTGTTGTTCCGCTGGCTCTGGCCGTCTGTGTCACACTGCTCACAGTAGCTGTACCTGTCGCTGCATCATTCGTCAAAGTTATCACAACGTGCTTCACTTCTCCTGCGGCATAGGTATTCACCCAATTGCGGAAGCTACTGTTCGTCTCCATCAGCCATTGGCGCAGGTACTCGTCGATGGTAGCGGTATTCGTACCGTCGTAAGTGACCACATCCGAACGGGTTCTTGCAAACGAAGAAGATGCGCTGGTGCCTTGCTCCTCCAGAGTATAGCCAGGCAGCTGGAACACGATGTCGCTGCCAGTCACGCTGGTAGTGTAGAAGTCGCGGCCGTTGTTCAGTTGCAGCCGCACTAATACCGAGGTGGTACAGTTGTCCTGCATGTGGCCAACATCGAAGGTATTCTCCGCGCAATACTGGGGATTGCTCTCACCAAGCAAACTCCACGAGATATCGTTCCTGTGAGCGTGATCCTTATACGCAAGTCCGCTATTGCCGCTATAGTTTGCATCTTCAGCCCAATAGGTGCGATAGACCAACGGATAATAAGGCTCCACAGGCAGACTCTCCACGAAACGCTGATAACTGAGTGCCGACAGATGCCGATAGGCAAAACTTGGGGTGTTGTAGTTGTCGAGTGCAAACATCAGGTCGCTGCTTTCGAAGGTCGCATACCCATTTCCAAGAATCTTATGATTATCCACGCTGAGTCCGTCCTCCACCGTTGTCTTGACTGCCAGTCGCTCCACGTTCACATGCCCTGCAGGATTCTGCCTCGACTGTTCTTCCGTTGGGAAGAAGTAGCTGGCGGCTATCTCCGGCAGATGAAACAACGATGCCGAAGTCGTGTTGCCATTGGCCAATGTGGCGTTGGTCATCAGGAAGTAATCGTAGTCATCCCTATAGCTGGCAATTGTCACACTATTCAAGGCGCTGAATGTAGAGGAGCCACCCACGAGCGTTACAGCAGAGCCGCCGTTGGCGAAGGTTACGCTGGTGAGATCATAGCTCGTGATGGCACTTGCGTTGTTGTTCAGCACCACGAATGGGAACAACTTGTCGCCCGTGTTCAGGTTCGCATCGCTGAGGGTGATCGTGACCGTCCTGGTAATCTGCTGGTTGGCATCATTAGCAAGCGGAGGGTTATCCACCTTGTAGGCACTGGCGAACTTAGCCGTAGCCTCACTTGCCCCCGCGAACATCAGGATATACGCATCCTTCACCTTGTACTCGTCTTCACTTCCATCCGCGAACTCCACGGCACGGGTCATCGTCTGGCTGCCTAGAGGAATCTGAAGCGTCAGATATGCCTTGCCCTCTGCGTTGAAGCGCGAGAGGATGTCAGGCTGTGACGGCTCAGGCTCCTGCGAGTCAGAGCACCCAGCCAGCAGCACAGCTGCCAACAGCCATGCAAGGGGTCGTATAAGCCTCATGCCTTCGTTCACTTTTGTAAAGATTTTACGCATCATTCAACTTACGAATCGGCGATTTTATAACTCTTTGATAATCAGAAGCTTCTGAGGACTCGGATTTTACCGTCAGTAAACCCGGAGTTTACTTAGCCTAAAGTCGGACTTTACTTAGCCTAAAGTCGGAGTTTACTTAGCCTAAAGTCAGGGTTTGTAACCCAGTATTTTCGACTTGTCCGATTTTTTCCTCGTCAGGCATTCTCATCGCATTTGACTTCATCTTGTAAAAACGTGGGGGCGGGGCCCCCGCCCCCACTATATTACAATTATGAAAGTCTTATCACCTTTATCACGTTAGAGGGCAGCGCTCTGAGTTCGTTTAGCCCAAGAAAGGATGTTGATCTTAAATGTGATATACGAATCGTATTCATCGTCAGTAGTGCCAGGCCAATTTCCTGTATGCGGGACAGCATCACCTAAACGGCTAATTCCGCTTACACTAATATCATACCAGTTGTTACGAAGAACACCATAACGACCAAGATAGTTATTATCACGGTTTGTTGCTGGATATACATCACCTGATGACGGTCCTGGAGTTTCTCCATTTTTCCAAGGAGTCAGGTTATCTCCAAAATGCTTGATACGAATATGATAATAGCTGACACCACCTAAATATTGAACGATACTGTTGTTGGTGATATAACTATTTACGAAATCAGTCTTTACTATTTGATTTGTAACATCACTGAACAAGGCATCTTTGAACGTAGCAGTTCCTGTCCTTGAAGTTTTAAGTTTAAGTGCAACTGCAGTTACCTTACCTGTTGCATCACGCGTGACACTTGATATTTCAAAATCAGAAGCTGGATAAGTGCCATCCGTTTGAATATAAGTAGAAGGGTCTGCATCAATTGCAGCAACTACTTCATTGGCGAAATTAGTCAGCATGGTTGCTTCAGTATATATTGTACCCTTATTACCATCAATAGTATAAAGATTACCTGCGCTTCCTCCATATTTAGCTGTGACAGCTAATTGCACAAGTGTCGTGTGACTGACATTCTGCTCTGCTACAGGAAATGTATTTTCAAAACAATACTTCGGATTAGTAAAGTCTGTTGTAAAGTTGTCGTCAATATTGTCATTATCGGCATCTGCTCCACTTAGTTTAAAGGTATTCAAGCTGAAATCTCCTGCGGCTGTATTAGACTTTGCAGCTTTGCTATAGTTGGCACTTTCTGCAAAATATGTACGATAAGAAAAACTGGGAGAGCCCTCAGCAATAGCAGTATTACCGATACTACGGTAGTTTGTCGTACTTGCTTTCGTACTTGATAGAGTCCAATAGCCTGTGGAAGCAGTAGAGAAATTATTGGTTGAGCGTACAAGATAAGAATCTGGGTTTGTATTGTCAAGAACCCATGCAGAAACAGTATATGAAAGATCATTAGCTGCCGATACTTGTGAAACAGAAAAGTTTCCAGTACTGGAATTCATTGTAACTTTAGCCATTCCACGTTCCACATATATTTGGTCAGGTGTTCCGTGTTTAGCCAAGTCTTCGGTTGCATAAACCGCAGTTATAGGCACCAAAACCTGTACACTTCCATCTGTTGGTGTATTTCCAGAACCTTTATACTTTGCTAACGGCGCATTTGCCATATAGAAGCTCGTCTGATTCATTTTCCCACAATCAAGTCCTGTTGTAGTTGCCAAATAGCCATTAGTTTGATCGATTAAGTCTTCATATGTTCCTGTGAAAGCAGTTAGTGCCCCGCTCTTCATCACTTTCAGACTATTATCACTCTGAACTTCAAAAAGGCCATTCGCATTCAAAATGACAAGGAGCAAATCACCTGCTACTACTCCACTATCAACCTTTTTAACAAATTGCTTAGATGTTTTTGTTACATTATCATCAGAACTTGGATCCCAAGCAGGAGTAATAGAATAAGCCCCTTTGCACGCTTTTGAAGATTGATCGAAGATAATAACCATAGCATCATTAACGGCATACTCTGTTGGGAGTCCATCATCATATGTCACCTGTTCTCCATTATCTGTCCCACGGGTTGATGATGCTGGATTAGTTGGCAAATTGATACTGATGGCAATGTAGTTCTCGCCTGCACTTGCGATTGGACCTGAGTTCTCGGCTACATCCTTGTCACTTGAGCATGCAGTGAAGCTGAGCCCTGCTGCGATTAATGCTCCAAAGAAAAATAACTTTTTCATAATTGTAATGTTTAAAGAGTTAATAAAATAATGTTATATGATTTATATTGTTTCTTCAGGTTTATTGAGAATTCAGAAAGCGCTGCAACTCTTCAAGGTTATGCTTGGCCTCCTTGATAGTTGAGAGACCGAAGGCAGCCTCAGCAGCGGAATAGTCTCCCTGTTTGGCAGCCAACACACCACGTGCATTCTGAGCCTCAGCACTGTTGCCGGCCTTCGTCAGATAACGGCTGGCGACCTCGAGGTTATCCTTGCGCAAAGCGATGACGGCGGCATTCAGGTTGGCTGTCTCGTCATCAGGATACATGCGGACGGCAGTCTCGAACACGTCGTCATAGTCCTTCGAACCTGGGGCATAGGTGTTTGCCACGAGGAACATCTCATTGAGCGAGAGTTGCTGAGGCTTGGTGCGAATAATGTCGCGAGCCTCTTCGACGGTGAAGGGACGGATGGTGTAACTAACACGATAATCACTATGTCGCAGGGTTGGGAACACATCAGCCAACAGCTGCTTCCATTGGGCTGGATAGCGCTGTTTCAACAGTCGCTCTTTAGCATCGGGCTCAGCATCGCTCTTAGCAATGGCGAGGATGGCGGGATTCTCAATCTTAGAGACAAGCCCCTCCCAGTCCTCTGGGGTTGAGGCCACGCTGAAAATATTGGCAGGCAAGTCGATAAGCTGCTGCACATAATCCTTAAAGGCCTGTGCCCTACCCTCCGCCAATCGTTTGTTGTTGGCGAAGCTGCCTTCTGGCGAGGCATAGCCGTGAATGTCGATATGCGTGATGGTGGTGTTCGGATCCTTACGAACCACATTGATGGTCTCCTCCACCTTCGACAGTTCGACGGCATTATTGCGATAATCTCGACGAATATCAGTTTTGTTGACAAGGAACGACAGATAAGCCTGTCCGCTGAGATGGCGCGACTTCTCCTTCTCCGCCTGAGGCTCGATATAAGCCAACTCGTAGGAAGGCGTATATGGTGCAGGCTTCTCAATCACCACCGGCACTTCGACGACGACAGGCTTTATCACTTGTTTCTTTCCAAAGTTATAGGCTATGTTCAGCGCCAGTTTCGTGGGGCCAAAGTAGTCGTAGGTGCCACTATGGATGAAGTCGCCACACCACTCATTCTGATAGCGGTCGTATCTGAATCGGATATACCCTACCCCAACGGCGGCCTCCAAGCGCCAGCGGTCGCTGAGTCGCCAGGCATGGCCCAGCGTCAGACCACCTCCGATGAACCAGCCCTCGTAGCGGTTGTCCTTCAACCACTTCATCATGCCGAAGGGCATATCGACACCACCCACATTGAACTCTCCGCCAAGGGCATGGACACCAGTAAACCACCCAAGCAGATAGGGAGCTTTCTCCTTCTTGAGCCAATAGCGGTATTCTGGCATCAACGACCAGTGGCGCCATTTCTTAGTGTCCGAGAATTTCCACGGGTTAATGCCGTAAAAAGCCTGGAAGGAAGAACGCGAGCCGATTTTCACCTCCAAACCGATGTTGGGCGTTAGCGTCGCATCATATAGAAGATTGTTCTTGATGGACCCTGTGGGAATAAAGATGACGGAATCAGAAGGTATCGACTGTGCCGAAGAGGGCAAAGCAAACACAATAAGATAAGCCCATAAAAACAGACAGAGTTTGGTTGTTCGCATATTTGTAGTTTTGTTATATTTTGCAAATTTAACCTATTTATTTGAGAAGAAGACTAATTAAGATTTTTAAACCTAATAAATTATAAATTATTAACCAATTAGTTGGCAGGGAAAAGGGATAAACAGTTATTTATCTACAAAAAAGCGAATAATTATAAATAAAACAATTAATTTTGATGCTTGAATAAAAAAAAAACATTATCTTTGTCGGCTGAAATCAACTACATTATAAATAAGGTATATGAAACAGTTCTTCAAAATGACTCTGGCCACCGTCTGTGGCATCGTAATCTTCCTGCTGATTGCGGGATTCTTCATGGTCATATCACTGGCCGGCATGCTCGCCAGCGACTCTGCCCCCACCAAGGTAGAAAGCAACTCGGTGTTTGTGATTAAACTTGACGGAACCATCAGTGAGCGAGCCGACGAGAGTACACCGTTCGATGCCCTGCTGGGCATGAACGACATGAGCGCCATGGGTCTCGACGACCTGATTGCCAGCATCAGGAAGGCCAAGGACAACGAAGACATCAAAGGCATCTACCTGGAAGGCGGAAGCACACAGTTCGACGCTCCCGCAACCGCCCAGCAGCTGCGCGACGCCCTGAAGGACTTCAAGCAGAGTGGCAAGTGGATCGTGGCCTATGCCGATATGTACATGCAGGCCAACTACTACGTGGCTTCTGTATCGGACAAGGTCTATCTGAATGCAGAAGGCATGGTAGACTTCAAAGGTCTTGGCGGCAAGGGCGAGTACATGAAAGGGCTGTACGACAAGCTGGGCGTGAAATACTTGGCGGCAAAGGTCGGCAAATACAAGAGCTACGTTGAGCGCAACACGCTGACGGGCATGAGCGACTACGACCGTGAGCAGCGCACCGTCTACCTGAACGGCATCTGGCAGTACTGGCTGAAGGAAATCGGCGAGAGCCGCAAGGTGACACCCGAGCAGTTGAACAAGGTGGCCAACGACAGCATCGCCATGCTGGCGGCTCCTGAAGACTATGTCACAACGAAGCTGATTGACAAGGTGTTATTCCCAGAAGAACTTAAGGCAGAGATCAAAGAACGCTTGAAGATCGGCAAGGATGACGACATCCATCTGCTGACACTCTCAGACATGCTCAACGTGAAGTCGGACAAGAACAAGGACGGTGACAAGATCGCCATCTACTACGCATACGGCAGCATTGTCGACAGCGAGGCGATGAACCTGCTGGATGGCGGCGGCCACTGCATTGTCGGCAAGAACACGGCAGAAGACCTTCGGAAGCTCGCCGACGACGATGACGTGAAGGCCGTCGTATTCCGTGTAAACTCAGGCGGCGGCAGCGCCGTGGCCTCTGAGCAGATACGCCATGCCGTCAAACTTATCAAGGCCAAGAAGCCCGTCGTGGTTTCGATGGGCGGTATGGCTGCCTCGGGCGGCTATTGGATCAGCTCGCCCGCCAACTACATCGTCGCTGAGCCAACAACCGTCACCGGCAGTATCGGCATCTTCGGCCTGATTCCAAACTTCAGCGGACTGGTGCAGGACAAACTCGGTGTCACCTTCGACGGCGTGACGACCAACAAATATACAGACTTCGAGACAGACCTGGTCCTGGGCAAGGATAACGACGAGACCATGAAGTACATGCAATCCCATGTGGATCGCGGTTACCAGAGTTTCCTCAACATCGTGTCGGAGGGCCGAGGCATGAAACCCGCACAGGTGGACTCCATCGCTCAGGGACGAGTGTGGCTGGCTTCCGATGCCGTCAAGATCAAACTCGTAGACAAGCTCGGCAGCCTCGACGACGCTGTGAAGAAAGCTGCAGAACTCGCCAAACTGGATGAGTACCACACAGCAGCCTACCCCGGAAAAGGCAACTGGATGGACCAGTTCATGCCTAACGACAATAAGGACACCTATCTCGACAGCAAGGTCCGTACAGAACTGAAACTATGGTTAGGCGACCTTTACGAGCCCTTGATGCAGATCCGACAGAGTGTAAGAGACGGATTCACCGTCCAGGCACGTATGCTTGAAGACCTTCGCATAAAATAAATCATGAGAACTGAAGGCGATCTCATCAAGATCAACAAGGCTCTACAGCCACTAAGCTGGTTCTATGGCTTAGGGATAGGTTTCAGGAACATGCTCTTCGAGATGAATGTCCTCAAGAGCCGGTCTTTTTCCGTGCCTGTCATCTCCGTGGGCAACATCACGGTTGGCGGTACTGGCAAAACACCCCATGTGGAGTACATTGTACGACTGCTGAAAGACCTTCTTCGAGTGGCTGTGCTGAGTCGCGGCTACAAGCGCAAGAGCAGCGGATTTGTGATCGCTGACAATAAATCTACGGTAAGGGACATCGGCGATGAGCCCTATCAGATGAAGATGAAATTCCCGGATATCACCGTGGCCGTTGACAAAAAGCGTGTCCGTGGGATAGAGCGGTTGACCACGGGTGAGAACGGCGGGCTGGCTGATGTCATTCTTCTCGACGACGCCTTCCAACACAGGTATGTTAAGCCCAGCATCAACATCATGCTCGTAGACTACCACAGGCTGATCATCTACGACCAACTGCTGCCTGCTGGTCGTCTTCGCGAACCGGTGAAGAGCAAGGATCGTGCCGACATCGTCATCATCACGAAATGTCCGAGAGACCTGAAGCCCATGGAGTTTCGCGTCATCACAAAGGCCATGAACCTATACCCTTATCAGCAACTGTTCTTCTCTACGCATGAGTTCGAACCATTGAGGCCGGCATTCCCGAGAATCCAAAAGAACAAGGAGACTCAGGAATTATCAGACCGTCTCGCTGGCAAGAACGTGTTACTGCTGACGGGTATTGCATCTCCAGAGCAGATGCTCAATGACCTGAAGCCGCTCGCCCAACAGGTCACGCCACTGGCCTTCAGCGACCATCACGATTTCAGCCCTAAGGACATTGAGTGCATCAATGATACTTTCAAGGACCTGCCTGCGCCCAAGATTATCATCACCACCGAGAAAGACGAAACCCGACTCCTGCAGGCGGAGGGGCTGAGCGATGAGGTCAAGAAGAGCCTCTTTGTACTACCCGTCAGAATCAAGTTCATGCTTAATCAAGAAGAAACGTTTAATCAAAGTATTATAGGCTATGTACGAAAAAATTCAAGAAACAGCATCCTGGCTAAAGTCAAGAATGACGTCAAGCCCAAAGACAGCCATCATTCTGGGGACAGGCCTCGGACAATTAGCTTCAGAAATAACTGACAAGACAGAGTTTCCCTACTCAGAGATACCCAATTTCCCCGTTTCCACCGTTGAAGGGCATAGTGGAAAGCTCATCTTCGGCAAACTAGGTGGTATTGACATTTTGGCCATGCAGGGACGCTTTCACTTTTATGAAGGTTACTCGATGAAGGATGTGACGTTCCCCGTCAGAGTGATGTACGAATTAGGCATCAAGACGCTCTTCGTAAGTAATGCCGCCGGCGGTATGAATCCGCAGTTCAAGATTGGCGACTTGATGATTATTACCGACCATATCAATTTCTTCCCCGAACATCCGCTACGCGGCAAGAACTTCCCCACAGGGCCACGTTTCCCTGATATGCACGAGACCTACGACCTGAATCTCGTTGCACTGGCCGACGAGATTGCCAAAGAGAAGGGCATCAAGGTGCAGCACGGCGTCTATGTCGGTGTTCAGGGTCCCACCTTCGAAACACCGGCAGAATATAAGATGTACCACCTGCTGGGTGGCGATGCCGTAGGCATGTCGACAGTGCCGGAGGTCATCGTAGCTCACCACTGTGGCATCCGCACCTTCGGTGTATCGGTCATCACCGACCTCGGAGGCTTCGACGATCCTGTGGAGGTCAGTCACGAGGAAGTTCAGGAGGCAGCCAATCAGGCACAACCATATATGACAGACATCATGCGAGAAATGATAGTACGGTCAGAAAAGGTGGAGAGCGCCGCCAAAGAAATGTTTAACACAGATCACCCGACAGAAGGATGGAAATAGCAAAGCTTGGTGAGTTTGGGCTGATCAGCCACCTCACCCAAGACATCAAGATCAAGAACGAAAGTACGAAATACGGTGTCGGCGACGACTGCGCTGTGCTCTCCTACCCCGACAAAGAAGTGCTTGTCACCACAGACTTGCTGATGGAAGGCGTTCATTTCGACCTCACCTACATCGACCTGCAGCACCTCGGATACAAGTCTGCCATGGTGAATATCAGCGACGTGTTCGCCATGAACGGCACACCACGACAGATGACCGTCTCGTTGGCCATCAGCAAACGTTTTTCTGTGGAAGACATGGAGATGTTCTATAGCGGTTTGCGTATGGCCTGCGACAAATGGGGGGTTGACATCGTCGGCGGAGACACTACCTCGTCGTACACCGGACTAGCCATCTCCATCACCTGCATCGGTGAGGCACGAAAAGAAGACATCGTCTACCGCAACGGAGCCAAGGCTACAGACCTTATCTGTGTCAGCGGTGACCTCGGAGCGGCCTACATGGGGCTGCAACTACTTGAAAGAGAGAAGAGTGTATATTACGGACAGGTCAATGACCTCCAAAAGAAGATGGCCGAGGCCAAAGCCGCCGGCGACAGTCAGAAGTTCTCTACGCTCAACCATCAGCTCTCAACACTCGACTTCCAGCCCGACTTCAGTGGGAAGGAATATCTGCTGCAGCGACAGCTACAGACAGAGGCCCGTGGCGACATCATCCAGAAACTGCGAGAGGCCGGCATCCGTCCGACAGCGATGATGGACATCAGCGACGGCCTATCGTCAGAACTCATGCACATCTGCAAGCAGTCGAAGGTGGGTTGCCGTATCTTCGAGAAGAATATTCCCATTGACTATCAGACCGCCGTGATGGCCGAAGAGATGAACATGAACGTCACCACTTGTGCCCTCAACGGCGGTGAAGATTATGAACTGCTATTCACCATTCCTATCGGAGACCATGAGAAGATTGAACAGATAGAGGGTGTGAAGCTCATCGGGCATATCACAGAGGAGAAACTCGGTCAAGTGCTCGTCACCCGTGATAATCAGGAGTTTACGCTTCAGGCTCAAGGATGGAACCCTCTTAAAAGTTAAGTGACAAGAATCAAGAATTAAGATTTTTACAAAAAAAACTCAGAAAATATTTGGTGGGTTCAAAAAATGTTTGTACCTTTGCATCCGCAAACGAAAGGATTGCAACCGAAATTGGTGCCTTAGCTCAGTTGGTAGAGCATCGGACTGAAAATCCGTGTGTCCCCGGTTCGATTCCTGGAGGTACCACTCCTCCTTTCATTAGCCCGGTTTCGCGTGATGGCGGCCGGGTTTTCTTTTTTATTGAACATTAAAGATTGAACATTGAAATCATGGGAATTGTTATTGGTATTGATGTGGGCATCTCAACCACGAAGATTGTAGGGATTAAAAATGGGAAAGTGTCGGCTCCTATCCGCATCACAGCTGCCGACCCCATCACCTCACTTTATGGTGCATTCGGCAAGTATCTGCATGATAATGAAATCGACTTGAAAGAAGTGGAGCAGGTCATGTTGACGGGTGTTGGTGCCGCCTATATCGATACCCCCATCTACGGTCTGCCGACTGCTAAATCACAGGAATTTGTTGCCGACGGTCTTGGCGCACGTTTTGAATCGAAACTCGACCACACCATCGTTGTTTCGATGGGCACGGGTACGTCTTTCGTCAAGTGCGACGGCGATGAGATGAAACATATCGGAGGTATCGGCGTTGGTGGTGGTACACTCGCCGGCTTGGCCCGTATCATGCTCAATACCAGTGATATCAAGCAGGTGGCGGCTATGGCCAAGCAAGGTAATATCAGAAACATCGACCTGACCATCGGCGACATCAGCGCCCAACCTTTGCCAGGCCTGCCTATGGACACCACGGCCTCGAATTTTGCCCGAGCCCAAAGCGACGCTTCGAAGGAAGATATTGCAGCCGGCATTATCAAAATGGTGCTGCAGTCGATAGGATCTGCGGCGTGGTTGGCATCTCTTGGCAGTGACATCCGTGACTTCGTACTCATCGGCAACCTCTCGTTGCTGCCCCAGTGTAAGGAAGTGTTCCCCGCTTTGGAGAAACTATACGACATCCGTTTCCACATTCCCAAGTATTCACAGTACTGCACCGCCATCGGCGCAGCCCTTGACTACACCATCAACGGAAAGAAAGAGTAAGGAATTCTGGCTTATTTGACAGTCGGATTCAGGTTGCGACGAAGGAAGAAAGCCTTCGTGGCGAGGAAGAAGCATGCTACGCCAGAGGCATTGATCAGCACAACAGTCCAAAAGGCCGCACCATAGCCCAAGAACTCTGAAACGACGCCACCTACGAGTATGCCAAGACCCATGCCAATATCCCATGAAATGAGGATTGTGGAGTTGGCTGTGCCGCGCTGGTTGTTACGCGCCACGCTAATAGTCATATTCTGAAACGCAGGCCACATATGACCGTTGCCGAGTCCGATAAGTATGGCAGAACCATAATAGCCTACAAAAGTGAAAAGAGGAGAGTGGAAGGTGAAGAGCGAGGCCAGCGTCGGGAAGAGAATAAATAAAGCATAGCCGACAAGCGAGATGACCATCCCCTCCCCTGCATTATGCGTCACACGACCGTTTCTCAAAGCCTTCCCGCCTTGCAGACGAGAGAGAATCAGTCCTATAGAACAGAGCATAAAGTAGGTGCCTGTACCTCCTGTAATGCCCATCACCTCCTTGCCATAAATAGCAAGATAGTTACTCAATACCCCGAAGCTGAAGCCAAAGGCCACCATGTTAAGGCCCAGAAGCCATCCGCGTATAAGAAAGAAACGGTCCAGGCTCACTCTGCCTCCCCAAAAGTGAGTAGTCTGTGGTTCCGTCTGTAAGATTTGACTCCCGCTTGATCCTCCTTTTGACTGGGGAAAGTTCACCGTCGCATCCACCAGCCATCCACAACAGGCAACAATGAGTGCTAACCAAAAAAGGAAATCGAAGCTGTCTGTCAGCTGGTAAATGAAGATGCCGATGGTAGGCGCAATGGCCATAGCGAGGTTGTTGCTCAGACCATAATAGCCGATACCCTCCGTACGGCGACTTGACGGCAGCACATCGATGGCCGCGGTAGAGTTGGCCACCGTCAATGCTCCAAAGGGCCCGCCATGCAATGTCCTTACAATCATGAACAGTAGCAAGGTAGAGGCAGCCAGATAACCGGCAAAGAAAATGGCGAAGGCACCGAAACTGATCATCAGAACCGTCTTTCTCGGAAAGGTATCAACCACATAGCCGCTGAAAGGCCTGAACAGCAAGGCGGTAATGGTATAGCCCGACAGCACAAGCCCTATCACGTCTTTCGTCGCCCCAAAGTGCTCGCTCAGATAGAGCGGCAGCAATGGTGTAAGCACATAAAAGGCAAAGAACAGCGAGAAGTTCGCGACCATCACCTTGCAATAGTTCTTGTTCCAAAGTCTGTCCATCATGTGCAAAGGTACAACATTAATTTCACATGTGCAAATTTAAGAGTCCATAAGTCAAAAAAAAGAGACAGGACGTTATGGAATGCAAAATGACATGATGTGGATACAAAAAAATGAGGATACGATAATTTTGTGAGAGAATGTGTTAATTTTCGTGAGATTTGAATTTGTCTCAGTGGAAATCACTATCTTTGTAACGCGTTTTAATGATATGATATGAAACAGATAGAAGTCGTAGCAGCGATTATTCGCAAAGAGGATAAGATATTCGCCACGCAGCGTGGTTACGGCGAGTGGAAGGACTGGTGGGAGTTTCCTGGGGGGAAGATTGAGGCTGGGGAGACACCGGAGGAGGCGCTGAAGCGTGAAATACAAGAGGAACTCTCGACGGAAATCAGCGTGGATAAATTTCTCTGTACGGTGGAGTATGATTATCCTGCCTTTCATCTCACCATGCATTGCTATCTCTGTTCGCTGCTGACGGAGGCGCTGCACCTGAATGAGCATGAGGCGGCTAAGTGGCTCACAATGGAAGAATTGAACAGCGTGAAATGGTTGCCTGCGGATATGGAAGTAGTGGAGAAGATGGAAGCGGCCACCAATAATAAGTAGACGCATGTTAATTTAAATTTTCTTTGAAGAATGAGAACGACACCAGAATTTATCACGGAACTGCAGCCAAACGAGATTTTCGTATTCGGCAGCAACCTGAAAGGAATGCATGGCGGTGGAGCGGCTTATATCGCCTACCGCAAGTTCGGAGCCATTTGGGGACAAGGCGTAGGACTGCAAGGGCAGAGCTACGGCATCCCGACGATGCAGGGCGGGATAGAAACGATTCGTCCGTATGTGGACGAGTTTATCCAGTTCGCCAAGCAACATCCGGAACTGACATTCCTAGTGACGCGCATCGGTTGTGGCATAGCAGGCTTTACCGATGAGGAAATCTCTCCGCTGTTCAAAGGTGCACACGACGTGGAAAATATCGTGTTGCCGGAAGGATGGTAGAGGAGACTAGCAAAATGATGGTCACTGTCTGAAGACCGCAAGCAGTCGCTGATAGACAGCGTCATGCCATTTATCTGCAAATAGATGGCAGCAGGCTTAAATTAATAAGGTGTTGGTTATCAGATAATACAAATGGGAACCCGTAAGGTTCCCATTTGCACTAAAATGCAAAAAGAAAAGTATTTCTTGCGGAAGGAGAGGGATTCGAACCCCCGGTACCTCTCGGTACGGTAGTTTTCAAGACTACTGTAATCGACCACTCTACCATCCTTCCAGTGTTCCGATGTCTCGAAAGCGGGTGCAAAGGTAACAAAAATAGTTCATAGTTCAAGGTTCATTGTTCATAATTATGATGATTTTAAACTAATTTAACCAAATTACCCCTAAACAATGATTCCAGAACAACGAACTATGAACTAAATTGTGTACCTTTGCACCGTGATTTATCCGAATAACTTTGAACATAAGCTCGGTTTCGACGAGATACGAAGGCTGCTGAAAGAGCGCTGCCTCAGCACACTGGGCAAAGAGAAGGTTGACGAAATAACGTTCTCAACCAATGCTGAAGATGTGAACGAATGGCTCAATCAGGTGAGGGAGTTCCGCCGTTTACAGGAAGAGAAGGATGACTTCCCCATGCAGTATTTCTTCGATGTTCGCGAGGCCGTCTCCCGCATCCGGATGGAAGGAACCCATCTGGAGGAAAACGAGGTGTGGGACTTAAGGCGGTCGCTGCAAACGATAGCTGATATTGTCAGCTATCTTAGTCGGGGGTGCGAAGATACCACCGAATACCCCTACCCTGCCCTGTATCGGCTGACAGAGGGAGTTATGACCTTCCCTGCGATGATTCGCCGCATCGACTCGATACTCGACAAATTTGGAAAGATCAAGGATTCAGCCTCGATGACATTGGCAAGTATCCGTCATGAGTTGGAGAATACTCAAGGTAGTATATCGCGAACCTTATATACCATCCTGCACGCCGCACAGAGGGATGGACTCGTTGATAAAGATGCGGCTCCTGCCATGCGTGACGGCAGACTGGTGATTCCTGTGGCTCCCGCCGTGAAACGACGTATCAACGGTATTGTCCACGATGAGTCTGCCACAGGCAAGACCGTATTCATCGAACCTACGGAAGTGGTCGAGGCCAATAACAAAGTGCGACAGCTGGAGGCAGAGGAACGGCGTGAGATCATCCGTATCCTAACCGTATTCACTGACGAAGTGAGACCTTACGTCAAAGAAATACTCGAATCATACCAATTCCTTGCCCAAATTGACCTCATCCACGCAAAGGCAGAATGGGCAAAACTGACAAATGCCTTCGAGCCAACGGCTGAATCCCAACCACACATCGACTGGATTCGTGCCATCCACCCATTGCTGCAGCTCTCACTGGAGAAGCAAGACAAGAAGGTGGTGCCGCTGGATATTATTCTTTCGAAGGACAACGGTCGTCTGCTGATTATCAGCGGTCCAAATGCGGGAGGCAAGTCAGTTTGCCTTAAGACCGTTGGACTACTGCAGTATATGCTCCAATGCGGCCTCAGCATCCCTGTCGGCGACCGCTCGACAACCGGTATCTTTGAGAACATCATGATCGACATCGGCGACGAGCAGAGCATCGAAAACGATCTCTCGACCTACTCCAGCCATCTGACGAACATGAAACAGATGATGCGTCAGGCCAACGCGCGTACCTTATTATTAATAGATGAGTTCGGCAGCGGCACAGAGCCTACTATCGGAGGTGCCATCGCAGAGGCCATGCTGAAGCAGTTTTGGCAGCGAAAGACCTTTGGAGTCATCACTACCCACTACCAGAACCTGAAGCAGTTTGCGGAGGGACATCCGGGTGTGGTGAACGGTGCCATGCTCTACGACCGTCATGAAATGCAGGCTTTGTTCCAACTCGCCATCGGACAGCCTGGCTCCTCGTTTGCCATCGAGATCGCCCGCAAAACGGGCATCCCAGAGGAAGTAATCAAGGATGCGAGCGACATTGTGGGCTCTGACTATATCCAAAGCGACAAATATCTTCAGGACATCGTGCGCGACAAACGCTATTGGGAGGGCAAGCGGCAGACCATCCACCAGCACGAGAAGTCGCTGGAGAGCAAAATCAACCGCTACGAAGACGAGCTGAACGAGATAGAACGCCAGCGCAAGGAAATCCTGCGCAAAGCGAAGGAACAAGCAGAGGAACTGCTGCGCGAGAGCAATAAGAAGATAGAGAATGCCATCCGGGAGATCCGGGAGGCGCAGGCAGAGAAGGAACGTACGCGTCTGGCTCGTGAGGAACTGAACACCTTCAAGGAACAGCTCGACACCATCGACACCCGCAACAACGAAGAGGCTATCGCCCGAAAGATCCGTCAGATACAAGAACGCAAGGAACGCCGTGAGAAACGGAAGGCAGAGAAACTTGCGAGGAAAGAGGAAAATGGAATGAGGAATGAGAATAGTTCAAGCGCAGATGGTAATCTCACTCCACACTCCACACTCCACACTCCACAACTGAAACCTGGTGACACCGTGCGGATCAAAGGTCTCACCTCTATCGGTGAAATCGAGACCATCAACGGCAATCAAGCGGTGGTCATCTTCGGCGGTATGCGCACGAAGATGCGAGCCGACCGTCTGGAACGTGCAGAGAAGCCCACCACGCAACTCTCGAAGACCGAAGAGCGCAACAACAATATTGCAGGTTCTTACGGGATGGTATCGAAAGACACCCGCGACGTGATAGACAACCGCAAATTGAATTTCAGGCAAGACCTTGACGTGCGCGGCATGAGAGGCGACGAGGCCATCAATGCAGTCACCTATTTCATCGACGACGCCATCCTTGTTGGTATGTCGCGCGTGAGGATTCTGCACGGTACGGGAACGGGCATCTTGCGGCAGTTGATACGCCAGTATCTGGCCACCGTCCCCAACGTTTCACACTACCGCGACGAGCACGTTCAATTCGGTGGTGCAGGCATCACCGTCGTCGATTTAGAGTAATCATCTGTAAACTGTAAACCGTAAACTGTAAACAACACAATCCCTTGATATAAATCAGTGTGCGCACACAATTTTCTTAAAAAAGCCAAAATTATTTGGCTAACTCGTTGATTCTCCGTAACTTTGCACTCGATTTGAGAGAAAATCGATTAAAGACGACGTGATGTCGCATTTTCAAGAAGAAAATCTAAAGGATAACACGGTTCTCGTGATGAGCGCCGTCTAAAGTATAGAGATATGAATCATTTAATAAGAAAAGTAAGTGTGAGCCTGATGGCTCTCGTGCTGGTAGCGATGACTGTCTCGGCAGGAACGAATGCCGCCAAGAGCGTGAATAAGTCAGGCATCAACTGGAATCCAGTAATGGATGCGATTATTCAAGTAGAAAGCGAAGGAAATCCCAATGCCGTGAGTGGAAACTCAGTAGGCGCCATGCAGATTACTCCGATTCTTGTGAAGGATTGC